>Ga0315336_1000845_pt1 | contig 71088 bp, 64 predicted proteins | sample ASW5metaG_FD_204512 | JGI IMG/M metagenome (GOLD analysis project Ga0315336, IMG submission 204512) | Ammonia-oxidizing marine archaeal communities from Monterey Bay, California, United States - ASW #5 | ecosystem: Environmental > Aquatic > Marine > Intertidal zone | place: USA: California... | reverse complement strand
GCGATCGCCGGGTCATTGACCTGCTCTTCCAGCAGCATGGTCTGGCCAACAACCACGGACAGCGGGTTGTTCAGTTCGTGCGCCACACCGGCCAGCATAGAGCCCAGCGCGGTCAGTTTTTCGGTCTGGTGTAAGGCCTGTTGCTGTTTTTCGATCTGCGCCTGCGCGGCTTTCAGGTCTGAGATGTCGATGCCGACGGAGAGGATACGGTCGACCTCGCCATTTTCATCCAGCAGCGGGATTTTCTGTGCCCAAAGGGTCATGTTGCGGCCGTCGGCACGGGGGTAGCTGATTTCGTAATAGCCGGTGGGCTTGCGCTGTTCCAACACCCACTTGTCGCGATCAGTAGCCTGTTGTCCGTAGGCAGGCGCAAGCTGGTCCCGGAACACTTCCTCCTGGGTTTTGCCGACGACATCCTCGCGCTGCAGATTCCAGATCTCCAGGAAATAGCGGTTCACTAGGTCGTAGCGCAATTCGCGGTCCTTGGTGTTGATCGTTGCCGGAACCGCATTCACCAATCCGCGTAGCAGTCGTTCATTCGCCTGGGCGCTCTGTTCACCAAGCTTCAACTCGGTCACATCAGTACGGATCCCGACGATGCCGCCTTCCCGAGTCCGATATTCGGTCATCAGGGTCCAGCGGTCGTCGGACCGCTCGACCAGATAGGGCGGCGGCGGCTTTCGGTGCGCTTTTACCCGTTCGGTGACCCAAGTTTCGATATCGTAGCCTTGCGGCACAGAATTGTCGGCAACGCCACGGTGCAGGATCTCGGCATAGGTAACGCCAGGCACAAGGGCTTCGGGCGCAAACGAAAACTCATCGCGGTAACGCTGGTTGAACATCACCAAACGGTCTTCAGCGTCGTAAAGGACGAAGCCTTCCGAAATCGCATCAATAGCTTCACGTAACTGTCGTCGAACACGGGTTGTTTCGTGGCGCAGCCGGCGCTGCTGTACCTCTGCCTGCTTCAGCGGCGTAATGTCAGTCACGGTGATGACCAGGCCGCTTTGAGCGATCGGGTTGACGTTGATCTGCAACCACCTGCTGTCCGCGACGGGTACTTCGAACCGATCCGCAGTTCCGGCGGTGGCGTGATCCAGAAGCCGTTCGCGTATGCCCGTATCATCGCCCCCGTCGCCATCTTCGCCGGCACGCAGCACAGCGGCGACGAAGCGAATGGCGTCGGCATAGGCGGTCTTGTCGGGCACCAGTGCACCCTCGGGCAGGGCCAGCAACCTGTCGAAGCGATCGTTGCGCACGACAAGACGCTGGTCTGGGCCAAAGACGGCTAGGCCCTGCTCCATATGGTCGAAGGTGTTCTGAAGGCTGGTAAGCCGCTGTACGGCCTGCTTCAGCGCGGTTTCGGTCTGCCGGTGTGCGGCCCGTTCACGCGCCCAAGCGGCCTCCGCATCGCTGGTGGGATCATCGTGCTGGGGCGTTTGCGGCCCGGGCTTGGATCCCTCTTCAGCCACCGGTTGCTTCAATCATCGCGCGCGAGATAGTCATGATCCGACATTCCCCTGATGGCACCCGAGCCACTTTCCTACGGTCTGAGTTCGAACATGGAATTCAATGGATGATCGATGGGAACTCGGCGCACGGAACTGAAACCAGCGATTTCCGCGAATTCTCGTACTTTGCTTTCCGGCAGGCCGACCGTCCCGAGGCCGAGGCCGTCTTGTGCCAGTGCGGTTGTCATACAATAATGCAGGCTCGCCCCCAGCTTGAAGACCGCTAACGGCCCCTCATTGTCCGCCGGATCTTCTTCGCACTCGATGTCCATCAGCATGAACAGGCCGTCATCTTTGAGGGCTCTGCGCAAGGTCTTCATACCGTTTATCGGATCGGCAATATCGTGGATCAGGTCCAACGCCGAGACCACGTCGAAACTGCCCGGTTCGTGATTGGAAAGGTCGCCGACTTCGAAACTTACACGGTCCGCTACGCCCGCGGCCGCCGCCTTTTCCCGGCCCCTTTCCACATTCGGCGGAAAAATGTCGAGGCCGAGGAACCGTGCGTTCGGATAGGATGTCGCCAGTTCGATCATGGCCTGGCCCGTGCCGCAGCCGTAATCGGCAAAACTGCCGCCGGCCTCGAGCTTCGCCGCGATATCGGGCATATGTGGCAACCATTGCGACACCAGCAGATTGCTGTAGCGCACGCATGATCCACGCTCCAGACCGCTCCAGAATTCATCGCCATAGGTCGCATAGTCGATACCGCCACCGTTGCGGAAGGCATCGAGCAATTCGTCGTAAGGACGGAGCGCGCCGGCCAGCAGATTGAACATACCACCCTGGAACAAGGCACCGCCTTCCTCGGCCAGAACCGGGACATAGGCTGGCGGGATCGATACTTGACGACTTGCTTTGTCAAAATCCAAAAAACCGGCCGCCGTGATGCCATAAATCCATTCGCGCAAGTAACGTTCCTGTAGACCGGTCCGGTCGGCAAGTTCCTGGCTGGTGGCCGGACCGTTCTCGGCCAGGTCCTTGAACAAATGCAAGTGGTCGCCGATTGTGCAAAGGCGGATGGCAATGGTACCGGCCGCGGCATCCATGATGGAGCGCAGGAATTTTCCTGTTAATTTGCGCTGAGCTTCTGCATCGTTTGTCATAGTCGGTGCTCTTTTTTATTGCGGACTTCGGGACAGTATGAGCTAAGCCGGATAATTCGGAAAGTTTGATTGATCCAGAGGATGTTAGTTGCTGCGATCCGGATTTCTGACATGAATTGAGTGTTGCCAATTTATAGATGGATGTTCAGAAAATGGCCGTTTTGCAGACGATGCATCTGACGCTCAGTCCTTGCTGTACGCGTGACCGCGCTGACTTCATCGACCTTGAGCTTGACCCGGAAGTCATGCGCTTTCTTAACGGCGGACACGCCGTCGACCATGACAAGGTCGATCCGGACGCGACGTTCCTCATGCCCAGAGGAACAGAGCCTTACGTTTGGACGGCGCGTCGTACAATCAATGGCACATTCGTCGGGTGGTTCTGCTTGTGGCCAGAGAGCGACACATCGGCCGAACTCGGATATCGCTTGCGCCGAATGGACTGGGGTCAGGGATTAGCCTCGGAAGGAGCATCGGCTCTTATCAACTGGGGGTTCAAAAGCGGTGGGTACGACAAGATCGTGGCGACTACGATGGCGGTGAACCACGCCTCGCGCCGCGTTATGGAAAAGATCGGTATGAATTACGCTCGCACTGTTTGCGTCGACTTTCCCGATCCCATTCAGGGTAGCGAGCACGGCGAAGTTTGGTACGAGTTGATGCGCCCAGGATGGAACGGCCGGTAACAGCGGCATGTCAGCTTCGAGCCGTCAATGATGGCGCAAGGATGATGCACGCACAAGATGCGGTGACCCTTGCACTAGGTAGGTCCCGGCTATGAGCTGCGATTTGATACTGTTGGAATTACTGGCGCCTGACCCTAGATCATGTGCCCGTGAACCGCGGCGGGCGTTTCTCCTGCCAGGCGGCAATGCCTTCCTTGAAGTCGTTGGATTGGCCGGCGGCGCGGGTCTCGGTTTCGGCGAAATCGACGGCCGCGGCGAAGTCCTGGTCGAGGCCGCGATAGACCATTTCCTTGACGATCCTGGTCGATCGCGGCGAGACCTGAGCGATCAGATCGCGAGCATAGGCCCGGGCGGTGTCCATTAGGGTCTCCGGCTCCAACAGATGGTCGACCAGGCCGATCCGGTAGGCTTCCTCGGCTTCGACCATGCGCGCGCTCAATAGAATATCCATCGCCTTCGACGGTCCGACGATACGCGGCAAGATCCAGGCGACGCCATATTCCGGCACCAGGCCGCGCTTGGCAAAGGCGCTGGAAAACCGCGCCTTGGTGCTGGCGAAGCGGATGTCGGCATAGAGCGCCAGCACCATGCCGACGCCGACCGCGGCGCCGTTGACGGCGGCTAGGACCGGTTTCGGTGTGGTCGGCAGGTAGGAATATTTCGCCGCGAAACCTGTCCCGAGGTCGAGCCCGCCGTCGATCGCACCGGCGTTCGGCAACGTCTCCTGCTCGCGCGGCTTGCCGGCGGCGTTGTTCGACAGGCGGGCGGCGTCGGCGCCGGCACAAAAGCCGCGGCCGGCGCCGGTCAGGATGATGACACGGATGGCGTCGTCGTTGCTTGCCTGCTGCAAGGCGGCACGGATTTCGCCGCCCATCAGCAAGGTCATAGCATTCATCCGGTCGGGCCGGTTGAAAGTGATGGTGGCAATGCCGTCCTGGGTTTCGTAGATGACGTCTTCGTAAGCCATGTTGTTCTCCTATTGTCCGCCTGCCATAACACCCAAAGCGTCGACAGCCTCATTGACCAGCCGTGCCATGACATCGGCGACACCGTTTACTTCGCGGACGAAGGCGACGCTCTGGCCGGCCGGATAATGCACCAGCGGCTTCACATCGTTGGTATCGATGGCACCGAGCAGGTCGCCGACCAGAATATCCTGGAACGGCATTTTCAGCGGCGCCGGTGCGTCGGGCCGCGCCCATTCCTCGGACCAGGCGGTGCGGATCTGACGCAGGGTCTTGCCGCTGTCGGCCCGCGATATCACCGCGTCGGCGCTTTCCGCGGCCAGCAGTTTTTCCACCATGGTCTCGCTCAAGCCATACTCACGGGTTGCCAACCACGCCGTGCCAAGCCAAACCCCGGCAGCGCCGAGCGCTTGGGCGGCGATGATGTGGCGGCCGGTGGCGACACCGCCTGCCGCCAGGACCGGCACCGAGCCCGCCAGATCGACAATCTGGGGCACCAAGGTAAAGGTGCCGATCGGGCCGGTATGGGCGCCGGCGTCATGGCCTTGGGCGACCAGCATATCGGCGCCGGCGGCGAGCGCCCGTTCTGCATGGTGCGGGCTGCCGACCAGCGCCAGGGCGCGCTTGCCGTCGGCCTTGGCCTGGGCCACGGCGTCGGGCGGGGCGCCGATGCCGCAGGCAAACAGATCGACGTCGGACTCGAGCACGGCGCGGACCTGGGCCTCGGCGGTTTCCTCGGAGCGCACGAAGCGTGAGCGCATGCCGGGCCCGGACGGCGCCGGCACGTCATATTTGGTGTAGAGATCGGCAACGAAGCGGCGGTGGTCGTCGGGTATCTCGGCCTCGATCAGGGCCCGGTCGTCGCTGGCCGGCATGCCGCGCGGCAACACCAAATCGACGCCAAACGGCCGCGCGCCGACCAGTTCGCGGATCCGCGCCAGCCGGTCGGTGATTTCCTGCGGCGTGTCACGGGTCGCGCCATAGACCCCGAACCCACCGGCCAGGGTGATCGCCGCCGTCGCCTCAACGCTATGCGCAAAGCCGAATATGGGGTAGTCGATCCCAAGCGCCCGGCTCAGATCGTTGGCCAGCGGGTTGGCGGTCGTCGCAGCACTCATTGTCTTACTCTCCTCAAAAGTTCCCCCGCCCGGCATTATGGTCCCGGCCGAGCCAGCGCCTGGTGAAACAAATACGTCAGCCAATCCTGCAAACCGTCGTCATCGATCGCCATGGCGCCGCGGCCGGTGACGATGGCACTGAACAAGGTGCCGAGGACGATCTGCATGCCGGCACGCACCGCCACTTCCTCGGGCGGGTCGGCCAGATCGGTAGGCGGCCGTTCCTGCAAAAGATGCAATGCCGCCTGGACCACCGCTTGCCCAGCCTCGCCGATCGGATCCGGCGCGACGGGTTCGCTCATCGACCGCTTCAGGATCGCCCGGATCAGGCCTTGGCGCCGACGTACCAGCTCGACGGCGAAGGCAACGATGGCCGCCGGACATTCCGCCGTACGATCGGGCCAATTCTCCGGCGACAGCACCGTGCGGGCGCGGCTGCGTTCTTCGTCCAAAACCTGCTCGACGGCGGCGGTGAAAAAGCTCTCCTTGTCGCGAAAGCGGTTGTAGAACGCGCCGACAGAGCATTTGGCACGGCGGGCAATGTCGGCGACGGCAATGTCATCGATGCCGCGGGTCTCGATCAGGTGCAATCCGGCGGCCATCAGCCGGTCTCGGGTTTGGCGGCTCCGCGCCTGGCGGGCCGGCAGGATTCCAGTCTCTGCTTCCTCGATCATTGCTTGACTTTAATCCGAAAACCGAATGATAATTCACTTTTTTAGAGGTCGATCCTAGACCTCGTTATCGTCGCGCGCTTAAGCCGCCTTCAAGGAGCCATGAATGAGTACCCAATACCGTTACAAACTGCCGGTGGAACAAACCAACTGGATCGTCGAAGGCAAAACCCATACGCAATTCACCTGGGAGTATGACGACAGCCGCGATCAGATGCTAGCGCTGTACGACAAAGGCAAGAAGCAGCAATGGGACGCCGCCGAGCGGATCGACTGGTCGCTGGATCTCGACCCGGAAAATCCCATGGAACTGCCGGACGAACTGATCCGCATTTACGGCTCGCCCATGTGGGAGAAGATGAATGAGGCGGAGCGCCGGCGGCTCCGCCATCACAGCCAGGCTTGGCAGATCTCGCAGTTCCTGCACGGCGAACAAGGCGCCTTGGTCTGCACCGCCAAGATCGTGCAAGAGGTGCCGCAACTCGATTCCAAATATTACGCCGCGACCCAAGTGATCGACGAAGCCCGCCATGTCGAAGCCTATTCGCGGCTGTTGCATGACAAGTTCGAGATGGCCTATCCGATCACCCCGCCCCTGCAGGCGCTGTTGGACAACATCATCACGGAATCGCGCTGGGACTTCACCTATCTCGGCATGCAAATTTTGATCGAAGGCTTGGCACTCGGCGCATTCCACGGCATCCGGGAAATGTCGAAGAACCGCCTGGCCTCCTCGGTCAACGCCTACGTCATGCAGGACGAAGCCCGCCACGTTGCCTTCGGTCGCATCGCGCTCCGCGACTTTTACCCGGAGCTGACCGAGGCCGAGCGCCGCGAGCGCGAGGAGTTCGTTATCGAGGCGAGCCTGTTCATGCGCGACCGCTTCAACGCAGACGAAATGTGGGAACGGGTCGGCTTGCCGAAAGACGAATGCATCGCCTGGGTCGAGAAGTCCGAAGGCATGAAACTGTTCCGCTCGCGGCTGTTTACCCGCATCGTGCCGATTATCAAGGACATCGGCCTGTGGAGCAAAACCGTGCAGGACGCCTATGAGAAAATGGGCGTGCTGCAATTCGCCGACATCGATTCCACCGCCCTGTTGGAAGACGACAGCCGGGTGGCAGAGCGCTTCGACGCCGAGCAGGAAGAGCTTCGCGCGATCGCCCATTGATCCGACCTCAACCGTCCCCCGGGTGGTCCTTGAAATAGGATCGAGCGAGGCAGGATCGATCAGGACGGGTGGCGCCGCAAGCGCCGCCCGTTTTGAGTCTGGACTTGTTTGTAGCGCTCACGCCAATCCGCCTTCGTCGCATGGCTCCGCGGGGGCGGCGCTGACCGCATTTTCTCAAGTCGACCGCGGTCTTAAGGCATCAGAATAGCCCGAACCGTTTCGTTGACCCGATCGGGAAATTCCCAGAGCGGGAAACCGCCGGCGTCGGGGATGACCGACCGCCGACAGTTCGGCAACAGGGCCTCAAGGCCATCCGCGGCGGCGATAAAATCGGCCAAGTCATGCTCGCCATTGACGATCATCACCGGGATTTCGAGCGCCGTGAGACGGTCGTCGATGGCATCGATGGGCCGCGAGATGAGGCCGGACTCAAGCCAGGGCTTGCCTTCGAAATCGTCGATCATCGCTTGGTGCTCTGCAGCCCGGCAGTCGTCGGGCCGGGCGCGCATCACGGCAAACCAATCGCTTTCCTGCCACCAAGATACACGGGCGGCCCCCAGCCCTTCCGCGTGCGCCACGGCAGCAACATCGGCAAGGATCTTGACGGCGATCGGTGGCGCCCGGCCCGGGAACACCGGTCCCTCCAACACCAGGGAAGCGAAGGAACGCGGCTGCTCACAGGCCAAGAGCAGACCGGCGCCGGCGCCGGTATGGGTGCCCCAAAAATGGCCGCGCTCGATACCGGCCGCGCGCCAGGCGCCGGCGATACTGGCGGCAAATTCCGCCAGGCCGTAAGGCCCCGCCAAGTCAGACGACAAGCCATGGCCCGGCAGATCGATCAGGCAAATCCTGAAGTCGCTCTGAAAGGCCTCGACTTGGCGGTTGAAGACCCGCCGATCCTGGGAAACCCCATGCACCATGGTGAGCCACGGCGCGGCGGTGCCGGCCGTCGTAACCAGCTCATAGCGTGCCGCAGTCTCAACGGGTCCAATCATGGCGTTATTTGACCGCAATATTCGGACTGCATCCAGGGCCCGTCGGCGCGATGCTCTGGGCGACCAACGAATGGAGATACCTTTTATGACAGCACGACCCGTCATCAACAAGACAATGACACCACTCGAATGGGGCCTGCTGATCACGTTGTCGATCGTCTGGGGCGGCTCTTTCTTTTTCAACGCGATCGCGGTCAAAGAACTGCCGACGTTCACGGTGGTCGTCGGCCGCGTCGGCCTTGCCGCGATAATCCTGCTGGCTGCCATGCGCGTCCTCGGCCTACGGCTGCCGCGGAGCCGTGAGGTTTGGGTAGCGTTCTTCGGCATGGGCCTGCTCAACAACGTTGTGCCGTTCAGCCTGATCGTCTGGGGCCAGTCGCATATCGCCTCCGGCGTGGCGTCGATCCTCAACGCGACGACGCCGCTCTTTACCGTTGTTGTGGCGCACGCGTTGACCGGTGACGAAAAAATGACCCCGGGCCGGATTGCCGGCGTGGTGGTCGGCCTGATCGGCGTCACGATCATGATCGGCGGCGACGCGCTCTGGGCGCTTGGTGTCGACGTCGTCGCACAATTGGCCTGCCTCGCCGGCGCGCTCTCCTACGCGTTCGCCGGCGTGTACGGGCGTTGCTTTCGGCGCCTTGGCGTGACGCCGATGGCGACGGCGACCGGGCAGGTTACGGCCTCCAGCATCCTCCTCCTCCTGCCGGTCATGGTCGTCGTCGACCATCCCTGGACATTGCCGATGCCGAGCCTGGCGACAATCGGCGCGCTGGTAGGTGTCGCGGCGATCTCCACTGCGCTCGGCTACGTTCTCTATTTTCGCATCTTGGCGACCGCCGGCGCCACCAACTTGCTGCTGGTGACGTTCCTGCTGCCGGTGAGCGCCATCCTGCTCGGCGTCGCCATGCTCGGTGAGGTGCTATCGGACAAGCATCTGCTCGGCATGGCATTCATTGGCCTCGGCCTCGCCGCAATCGACGGCCGGCCCTGGCAATGGCTCAGCGAAATCGCGGCAATGCGCTTTACTTCCTGATCAGGACGTCGTGGAGCGCGCACGCCAGGCTGTAGTTGTGCGTGTTCAAATTATCGCTACCGATGCTATTGCATTTCAACCAATATTTGGGCAAAATTGATTTCGTGTTAGAAGCAAATTGGAGTTGTCAGTAATACGACCGTATCGGCGGCAACGATCCCTTGTTGGGCAATTCACAGGTCTAAAGAAATGAATAGCCATATGGGAATTCAAGACGCTCAATACATTCGCGTCAGTTGTGGCTTTGTGAGAGTCTCTAGCGTGTCTGTTGCTGACACGGATTGCGGTTAGTTGACGCTGAATATCATGGTTGAGCTATTTCTGTTATTGAAAAATATTGTATTAATTGTATCAGTTGGACTATCGATATATCTAGCCATAACGCAAATTAAGTCTGTATATGAAAAAATAGTAGTACCAACTGTGTTAGTAATTGTTGGACTTTTTATTGGATATCCTTGGACGCCAACTGTTGTGTGGAACTATATTAGTCCGAGTTGTTATAATGAATCTGTCGGATTAAAAATTAATGGCGTTGTTCGTCCGGTAATATTCAATGAAGTTCATGTGATGGGAAAAAATGAAAGAGATATCGATTGGAAATTTTTGGGAAGTGCACAAGCCTACCGCAACGGTTATTTTGCACTACAAATTTACATTCATCACATGGGAAAATTAAGGACAAATAGTAAGTACTTCGTCCAACAACTTACTGAAAATAACTCGTACAATCGCGGAGATATCGTTAGGAATCCGTCGCAATGGATTTCCGATAAAACTGAATTTTTGGTTCAAAAGCTCTGTGATGAATCGCCGGATCGTACAAACAGTGATGGATCAAGAAAATGATGTGGATACAAGATTTAGGCCTATCTACTTCAAGCATATTGATAGGAATTGCTGTTTCCGTTTTGGGTACAGCTATTTATGGCTACTTGTCCTCCAGAGAAGTTATTGTCATTAAATCAAGAGTCGTATTGATTGCAGTAATAATTTTACTTTTCTTTTCGGCATCGATAGTTGCATTTTTTACTATAGTATATACTTCGACAACTACGACAACTATCGCCAGCGACTTAGTTGCGACCGATCGGAATGATTCTGGTGCTACGACAAACACGCAACGCCCTGCAAACGAAAATCGTACTGGTCCTACGGTCCGCGGAAATACGGCAGGCCAAATTCGAACGCCGGTCGACGACCAAGGTGTAGGTTCCCAGTTTCCCGCCACTGGATCAATCGATCTGCCGAACGGCGTGGTCGGCTGGGTGGCGGTGCGAATAGGCCAACTCTATTGGCCCAAAGAGCCGCCAATTAATCGGTCTGGAAATTGGCAGATAACGGTTTTCGAAGGCGGATCCGCAAGACGATTTGGGTTGGTATTAATTGCAGTCGATTCTTCCGTCAATCAGGATATAGAACGCTGGTTCGATCGCGGCTTGCAAACTGGAAGTTGGCCTGGCATGACTCTAGCCAGCCGTTCTATTTTGCTCGATTCCGTCATTGTCCGCAGATAGTGGTAGTATTGATAAACATCGCCGCCTATTTTTTTACCAGCGCGCCATAGAGCTCGGCGTCGCCGACCACGCCCTGGATGCGCTCGCCTTCCGCGACCAGGACCGGGCGGCCGGTGGCCATGCGGGCCTTGATCAGCACTTGCATTGGCGTTTCGGGCGACGCCAGGGCAACCGTGCCGGCGGTGGCGTCGGCGACGGCGGCAGTTGCGAGTGGCTGGCCTTCGGCATCGCGCAGCATGTCCTCACCATCCGTAACCGGCGCCATCAGGTCGCCGGCATGCAGCACGCTCAACGGGTTCATATGGGCGACGAACTCGGCGACGTAGTCGGTCGCCGGATCGAGCACGATTTCTCGCGGCAGGCCGTATTGCACGACCCGGCCCGCTTCCATGATGGCGATGCGGCTGCCGATGCGGATCGCTTCGTCCAAATCGTGGCTGACGAATATGATGGTGCATTTCAGGGTCTTCTGAAGCTCCAGCAACTCGTCCTGCAGGTGCGTGCGGATCAGCGGATCCAGCGCCGAGAACGGCTCGTCCATCAACAGGATCGGCGCGTCCGTGGCGAAGGCGCGAGCCAGACCGACCCGCTGTTGCATGCCGCCGGAAAGCTCGTGGGCGTACTTGTCGCGCCATTGGCCGAGATGCACCAGGTCGAGCTGGCGGTCGACCCGTTCAGCGCGCTCGGCCGCGGCAACGCCTGCAAGCTCGAGCCCGAAGCCGACATTCTCGGCGACGGTCCGCCAGGGAAACAGGGCGAATTGCTGGAAGACCATGGCGATGTGGTGCATGCGGAGCCGGCGCAGGACCGCCTGATCGCAGGCAACGACATCGATCTCCTCGCCGTCCGCCTGGACCAGCACCTGCCCCCGCGCCGGCCGATTGAGGCCGTTGACTGCCCGGACCAGGGTCGATTTGCCGGAGCCCGACAGCCCCATCAGCACACAGATTTCACCAGCGCCGACGCTCAACGAAGCGTCGGCGACGCCGACCACTTGGCCGGTTTGTTCCAGGATCTCGTCGCGGCCGATGCCTTGGTCGAGTAAGCTGAGCGCCGCGTCCGGACGGTCGCCGAAGATAATATCAACCGATTGGAAGCGGACACTGGCGTTGCCGGCCACGACGGTCAGTCCCACTTTTCCCGGCCGGCGCGGCAGAGCCGGTCGAGAATGATGGCGATGACGACGATGGCAAGGCCCGATTCCAGGCCCATCGGTACGTTGACGCTGTTGAGCGCGCGCACCACCGGCTTGCCGAGCCCATCGGCACCAACCAGTGCCGCGATCACCACCATGGAAAGCGACAGCATGATGCATTGGGTCAGGCCGGCCATGATGGTCGGCATGGCATAGGGCAGTTCGACCTTCCAGAGCAGCTGACGCTTTGTCGAGCCGAAGGCCTCACCGGCCTCGACCAACTGGGTCGGCACCGAGGAGACGCCAAGATGGGTGAGCCGGATCGGTGCCGGAACGGCAAAAATCACCGTGGCGATCAAGCCCGGCGCCAAGCCGAGCCCGAACAACACCAAAGCCGGGATCAAATAGACGAAGGTCGGCAGGGTCTGCATCAGATCGAGCACCGGCCGCATCGCCCGAAAGAGCCACGGCCGGTGGGCCGCGGCGATGCCGAGCGGCACGCCGACCATCATCGATACCCCGGCCGCACCGATCACCAACGCCAAGGTCTCGATGGTTTCCTTCCAGAATCCTTGGTTGATGATGAACAACAGACCGACGGCGATGCCGAGCGCCAGTTTCCAAGAGCGGTGGATGAGGTAGGCCATACCGGCGATCAGCGCCACGACAAGCAACGGATGCAGCCACAGCACGCCATCGATCATGCCATCCAACCCGGTCTCGATACCGAGCGACAGGCCGTCGAAGAACCAATAGAAATAGTCGGTCAGAAAATCGAAAAAGGCTTCACCCCAATCACCGATGGGGATCTTGTTGTCGGTCAGCCAGTCCATGGTGAAAGGCCCCGCGTTATGCGTATCAAGCGCCCGTCATCCCCTGATTGCCGGGAACGACGGGCCGATCCGTCCTCAGCCGCCGAGCTTGGCCTCGACCGCGGCCATGCCGTCGCCGCCGTCGACGGTGGTGACGCCGCCAAGCCAACCTTTCATCACATCCGGATGCGCCTTGAGCCAGGCCGCCGCCGCGACGTTCGGCTTTTCGCCGCCGTCGAGAATCTTGGCCATGATCTCGTTTTCCATGGCCAGGGTGAATTTCAGATTGCCGAGCAATTTGCCGACATTAGGGCATTCGGCCGCATAGCCTTTGCGAACATTGGTGTAGACCGTGGCGCCGCCGAAATTCGGGCCGAACACGTCATCGCCGCCATCGAGATAGGCCATGGCGAAATTGGCGTTCATGGGATGCGGTTCCCAGCCGAGGAAGACGATGGCCTTGTCGCGCTTCACCGAGCGGCCAACCTGGGCCAACATACCTTGTTCCGAAGACTCGACCAATTCGAAGCCTTTCAGGCCGAAAGCATTCTGCTTGATCATATCGAGGATCAGGCGGTTGCCGTCATTGCCCGGCTCGATGCCATAGATCTTGCCGTCCAAAGCGTCGCGGAACTTGGCGATGTCGGCGAAGCTTTTCAGGCCCTTGTCGAAACTGTCTTTCGGCACCGCCAGGGTGTATTTGGCGCCTTCCAGATTGACGCCGACCACATCGACGCTGCCGTTCTCACGATAGGGCTTGATGTCGGCCTCCATGGTCGGCATCCAGTTGCCAAGAAAGATGTCGATGTCTTTGTTTTCCATGGATTTATAGGTCACCGGCACCGAGAGCACCTTGACGTCCGGCTGATAGCCCAAGGCTTCCAGCACCACCGATGTTGCCGCCGTGGTCGCGGTGATATCGGTCCAGCCGACATCGGAAAACCGCACCACTTTGCAGGCGGCGGGATCGGCCGCCCAGGCGGCGGATTGATGAAGTCCAAAGACCAACAGAGCCGCGCCCGCGGCTTTTAAGAACGGCACACGCATGCATTCCTCCCGTCATGGCCGGCGGCCGCGAACGTCACGCTGCGGGCGGCTGGCATCGTTGATTTGCTCCGCCCGAATACGTCATTTCGGGTCGGTTGAATCTTTTTTAATTGATTGACCAATTAAAGTCAATTTATGATCCCGCCTGACAGGGAGTTACCGTAATGCCGAAAGTCGGGATGCAGCCGATCCGCCGCAAGCAATTGATCGACGCCGCCATTCAATCGATCCACGAGTTCGGCCTGGCCAACGCGACGGTGGCGCGGATCGCCAATAAGGCCGGTGTGTCGCCGGGCATCGTGCATCATTATTTCGAGGACAAGAACGACCTGTTGTTCGCGACCATGCGGGCGCTGCTGGTGGATCTCCGGACCGAGGCGATTGCCCGCCTTGGCGCCGCCCGGACCCCGACCGAGCGCGTCTATGCGATCATCGATGCGAGTTTCTCCGAGGCGCAGTTTTCCCCGGAAGTCATAACCGCCTGGCTGGCGCTCTATGGCAGCGCCCGGCGCTCCGACCGGCTCAGCCGGATCGTTCGCATCTACGCCCGACGGCTGCAAAGCAACCTGCTGCATGATCTGCGCCAACTGTTGCCGGCAGCAACAGCAGCACGGGCCGCGGAAGGCACCGCGGCGCTGATCGACGGGCTTTATTTGCGCCTGGCACTCGGCAGTGCGGAGCCGGACCCGGGGCATCACCGGGCCTTGACGCGCGACTATGTGGACACCCATCTCGCCGTTCATTCAGCGGTCCAGAGCCGCCGATGACGCCGTTCGACTATATCGTCATTGGCTCCGGATCCGCCGGCTCCGTTCTGGCCCACCGGTTGTCGGAATCCGGCCGAAACCAAGTGCTGGTCTTGGAATATGGCGGCAGCGACATCGGGCCCTTTATTCAAATGCCGGCCGCCCTCTCCTACCCGCGCGCCATGGCGACCTATGATTGGGGCTATTGGTCGGAACCGGAGCCGTATCTCGGTGGGCGCAGGATCGCCTGCCCACGCGGCAAGGTGATCGGCGGCTCGTCCTCGGTCAATGGCATGGTCTACGTACGCGGTCACGCGCTTGACTTCGACCACTGGGAAGCGCTCGGCGCCACGGGTTGGGCCTACCGGGACGTGCTGCCCTATTACAAGCGCCTGGAACATGCCCATGGCGGCGAGGCCGGCTGGCGCGGCGCCGACGGTCCGCTGCACGTGACCCGCGGCCGGCTCAAGAACCCGCTCTATCAAGCCTTCATCGATGCCGGCGCCGAGGCCGGATATGGCCTGACCGACGACTATAACGGCGCGGTTCAGGAAGGCTTCGGGCCGATGGAGATGACGGTCTGGCAGGGCCGGCGCTGGTCGGCCGCCAACGCCTATCTGAAACCCGCCCTGAAACGGCCGAATGTGCGCATGATCCGCCACGCCTTCGCCCGCCGGATCCTGTTCGACGGCAAACGCGCCGTCGGCGTCGAGTATGAGCGGCGTGGTCGGATCGAGACCGTGACGGCAGCTAAAGAAGTCATCGTCGCCGCCGGGTCGATCAACACGCCGGCCTTGCTGCAGCATTCGGGGATCGGCGGCGCCAACCATCTACGCTCGCTTGGCATCGAGCCCCACCACCCGCTCCCCGGCGTCGGTGAGAATTTGCAGGACCATCTGGAGATCTACTTCCAGACGGCGTGCAGCCAGCCAATCACTTTGAACAAGCACCTCAACGTGATTTCCCAGGGTGCCGTGGGCTTGCGCTGGCTGTTGTTCAAGTCCGGCTTGGGCGCAACCAACCATTTCGAGGCGGCGGCGTTCATCCGCTCAGCCGCCGGCATCCGCTATCCGGACATCCAGTGCCACTTCATGCCGATCGCCGTCGCCAATGACGGCAAGACCCGCGCGGTGGCGCACGGCTATCAGGTCCATGTCGGGCCGATGCGCTCGGCCTCCCGCGGCCATGTGCGGATCCGCGACGCCGACCCCAAGGCCAAGCCGAAGATCCTGTTCAACTACATGTCGGAGCACCAGGACAGGACCGATTTCCGCGCCGTCGTCCGCCTGACCCGGGAGATCCTCGGCCAGCCGGCCTTCGCCGCCTATGCCGCGGCCGAAGTGGCACCCGGCGCCCATTGCCAGAGCGACGCGGCCATCGACGCCTTCGTCGCCGAGACTGTGGAAAGCGCCTATCACCCCTGTGGCACCTGCCGCATCGGCGCGGCCGACGACCCGCTGGCGGTGGTCGACCCGAGCTGCCGGGTCATCGGCCTCGAGGGTTTGCGTATCGCCGATTCCTCGATCATGCCGACGATCACCAACGGCAATTTGAATGCGCCCACCATCATGATCGGCGAAAAAGCCGCCGACATGATCCTCGACCGGCCGGCACCGCCGGCGGCCAACGAGGTGCCGTGGGAGCACCCGAACTGGCAGACGGCACAACGCTAGGAAAAATGTCTCGCCCGGCCCTCTAGAAAAGTCACCGCAGGCTGGCGATACTGTGGGCTTGAATCGACTGGTGGAGACGGGAGACATGGCGATCGATTATCACGAGGCACGGGCGGACCTGGCGGCGGCACTGCGCTGGGCCTGCCGCTACAGCCTGCATGAGGGCGTGGACAATCACTTTTCCATGGCCATGCCTGATGACGACGGTGTGGTGCGCGGCAAGCGCTTCCTGATCAATCCCCATGGCTGGCATTGGTCGGAGGTCACCGCCTCTTCGTTGGTACTCTGCAATGAAGCGGGCGACGTGCTTGAAGGCGACAACGCGGTCGAGGAGACCGCGTTTTTCATCCACAGCCGGGTCCATGCCGCGATGCCCAACGCCATCGCGGTCCTGCATACCCACATGCCGCACGCCACGGCGCTGACCCTGTTGGAGGACGGCCGGCTGGAAATGTGCGAGCAGAACGCTTTGATGTTCGACGACCGCATCGCCTATGACGATACCTACACCGGCGTGGCACTGGACGCCGCGGAAGGCGACCGGCTGGCGGCCAAACTCGGCAACAAGTCGGTGCTGATGATGGCGAGCCACGGTGTCATGGTGACCGGCACCAGCATGGCCGATGCCTTCAACGATTTGTTCTATCTGGAACGCGCCGCCATGTTTCAAGTCCTGGCGCGGTCGACCGGCGGCCGGTTGCGGCAAATCTCCGACGACGTGCGCCAGACAACCCGCCAGCAACTCGCCACCGAACGGCCCAAGGTCGCCGAACGCCATTTCGCCGCGCTCAAGCGCATGCTCGACAGCGAAGAGCCGGAGTATCGTCAATGACCGCCGGGGGAACAGGATGATGATTCCAGAATCCTTGGCCTACGCGGCTGGGCCCGCGGGCATGCGCGACGACCTGATCGGTGCCCACCAACGCGCCTGGCAGCGCCTGGCCCGGACCGGCACCTGGTGGCGCGGCGAGGAGCGGCTGGCGATCGCTGCCGAGGTTCGCAACGCGCCCGCCTGCCCGCTATGCGCCGAACGCAAGGTGGCGCTGTCGCCCAACATGGTGCAAGGCAGTCACGCCAGCGTGGCGGCGCTGCCGGCGCCGGCGATCGAAGCGATCCATCGCATCGTCACCGACGCACCCCGCCTGACGGAGCGTTGGTATCAGGGCTTGTTGGAAAACGGCCTGTCGGACGGCCAGTATGTCGAGCTGATAGCCGTGCTCGCCACCACGATCACCATCGACAGCTTCACCGATGCCCTCGGCCTGGCGCGCCACGACCTGCCCGAGGCCGAGGCGGGCGCGCCCGCCGGAAAGCGGCCGGCTGGCGCCAAGGGCGGCCTCGCCTGGGTGCCCACAGTGGCGCCCGAGGACGTGACCGAGGCCGAAGCCGGACTCTATGACGGGCTCGCCGGGGTCAACATCCATCGCGCCCTCAGCCTGGTGCCGGACGAGGTCAAGGGCTTCTTTGATTTGGACAGCGTGCATTACTTGCCCGATGCCAAGCTCCGAGATTTCGGTGCCGGCCTCCGGGCCATCGACAATGCCCAGATCGAACTGTTGGCGGCACGAGTCTCGGCGATCAATCAGTGCGTTTATTGAACCACCTCCCATGTGGCCTTGCTCCGTGCGAGCGGCGAACATTCCGGAGAAGACGTCGACCTGAACGCCATCAACGGCGCCCTCGACCAGGCGAGCGGTATCGCCCATGACACCATCCTGATCGACTTCGCCGAAGCCTTCGCCCTCAGCGATCAGGCGCGGCTCGCTGCCGCCCGCCAGACCCTGCAAGAAACACTCGGGCCCGCCGCCTTGGCCGACGCCGCCGGCGTGGTCGCGGTGTTTGACGCCGTGGTCAAGATCGCCGACGCCACCGGCATTCCCTTGGAGGACGCCAAGGCGGCCGCCACGGACGACGTCCGCGGTGACCTCGGCATCGACGCCTTCCGCGACCACGCGGCGGATTAAGGAGTTCGGCAAACTTACGAGAATGGCTCCGGCGGCGCGTTGGAAAATTCGGCGTTGCCCGTGAAATGATAGGCGATGCCGCCACGGGCTCGCCAGCCGGCCACATTGTCGGCCTTGTTGTCGATCAACAGGGCCCTGCCCCGGTCCGCCAGCCCAAGGCGGCGCATGGCAATGTCACAAAGATCGCTTTTGTCCAGCGATGCGTCCTGCCACGACGTGACGATCGGGTCAAAGCACTGATCCAGCCGATAGTTCGACACGACATGATCAGAGAAAATATCGGAATTGATGGTAACGATTGCTTGGGCGAGATGACTGGACCGGGCCGCGTCCATCGGCCGCTCAAAAAACGAAATCCGCCGGCAACAGCCTATCATGTGATCGTGGATGGTGGCGGCATCGGCACCAAGAATGGTCGATAACTGCCGCACCACGTCATCCATATTGGCTTTGCCGACGAACCAATCCTGACCGAGCGCACCGTCGAAGATCTGTTGGCGAACGACGCTGGGCCAGTCGGGGAAACCATCGAGCGGCGCCATCAAAAAGCGTTCATCGGCAAGCGTATCGCCAAAATCCCATAGTACACAATCGATCATTCAAGCCCTCGGCTTCGTACCGATCAGCGCCACCATCGTCGGCATGAAGGCCCCGGCAAGCGCCAGGACAATGGCGGTGACAATGACCCAATCGACCGGCTCATTGAACACCAAAGCGGCGAGCAGGACGCCGATCGGTCCGGACAAGGGCGTAAACAGGCTGATATGGCCGACCGACATGAACTGCAGCGCGAAGTTATAGAGAAAGAACGGCCCGGCGGTGCAAAGCACCAGGAAACAGAGCAGGCCATAGTGGAAGCCGTCGATGTCGTGATAGGCCTCGGTCGGTGTGGTGACAGCGAACAGGAAGATCAGCGCCAAGACAGACGCCGACAGCAATTGATAGGCCGTGGTCACGACCGGCGCGCGCTGGGTCGTCGCCATGCGCCGGGCCAGCATCTGGTTGGCACAGGCGCACAAGACGCCAACAACCAAATAAAAGTCGCCCAACAGATTGCCGGTACCGGCCTGGTGCTTGGCATAGAACAGCAGCGCGGTGCCGCCGATCGCCAACACCGCGCCGACCACAACGACCGGTTTGATCGGCTCGCCCAGGATCAGCCGCGCCAGGATCGGCTGGGTGAGCGGCATGATGCCCCAAACCACCGCGGCGTTGACGGCGCTGGTATAAAACAGGCCAAGCACGATGAAGAAGGTGACCAGGCCCGGCTCGAGGATACCCATGAGGATCGGCACGGGCGAGTTGAGCCGGAATTTGCGCCGCATGATCAGCCCGGCCGACCACAATACCGCGGCACCGCCGAGGATGCGGAAGGCGACGATCTCCGGCACCGACACCATGTCGAGCACCAGTTTTCCGGCGGTCGCCGACGAACCCCAGAGCAAAATGGCGCCGATCATGGCAAGGCTCGGCAAGGCAGCGCCCAATGACTGCTCCTGTTAAAATAAAATTATATAATCAAAGAGTTAGTGGACGTCTTTTTCCCAAACAGGGCCAAGCGCGGCGATTGCCTCTCCCGACAACGGCCCCATGGCATGGCCGGCCAAAGCCTCCTCCAAATGGGCCATTTCCGCAAGCCCTATGACGATGCCCGAAACATCCGGATTGGCCAGGCCGAAGCGCAGTGCTGCTTGCGCCGGCGTACCGTGACCGTCACCGAGTGCTGCCCAAACCCGCGCCGCCCGCGCCTCTTCCGCCGCCACCTCGGCGTCGACGGTGATCGGGATTTCGCGGCCATGGCGAACCGTGGTCGCCAGCACGCCGGCGGCAAAGATGCGGATATTCATTACCCCCACCCCAGCCTTGGCGGCGGCGCCGATCAGACCGCCGAAATCGGTGCTCGTCCAGCCGGCAGGGACGGCGTAGCCGGCGCTTGGATTGATCAGATTGTAGTAAATCTGCGCCGTCGCAAACCGGCCCATATTGACGATTGTGCGGATATCGTCCGGTTGGCCGACCGCGGTAAAGCCCGCATGGTCGAACACGTCAAATTTGTCACGCAGCCAATCAAAGCTGTCGGCGACGCCGCCCGAACCGAGCACGGCATCGAGATCCAAGCCGCCCGCGCCGATCGCGTTGTGCAGTTGAAACAGGTCGACCCGGTCGACGCCGAGCCGGGTCAAGCTACCGACCAAAGAGCGCTCAAGGGCGCCGCGAATATCGACGAGATCCCCCGGCTCCAGGCGTACCTTGGTGGAAAGATGGGGGTGGCCTTCCTTCGGCCTATGGGTCAGCAATTCACCGATCGATTCCTCCGACCGGCCGTTGCCGTAAGACGGCGCGGTGTCGATCCAGTTGATACCGGCCGCCAGCGCCCGATCATAAAGCGCCAGTCGATTTTCGAGATCCTCCTGCAACAGGATGCCGCCAACGAAGCCGCCGCCGATCACCAGTTCGGAAATGTCGAGGCCGGTTCGCCCCAAAGGTCGCCGGTTCATGGTTAGCCCCTTTACCAGATTGGATGGATCGAGCTTGACTGGCGCAAGGACTGAGGTCAATCCGCCTCAGGCGGCGGCACTTCGCCGTCACGAAACCGGACCAGCACATTTTCCACCAACCGGGATATCGAGTTGTCGTAGGCGTTGTGGTTGAGGCTGCCGCAAAACAAGATCGAGCCGACCGAGAACACCGCACCGCCGTTCGGCGCCTCGAAAAACGTGATGTCGGCGCGGATCAGCGCGTCCTTTGCGCCGCGCACCGTGGTTTCGGTGTGATTGAGGATATCCTCGGGCACGACGACATGGCTCGGGCTGTGGTTTTCCGACGACGCAACGACCACGGCGTGGCCGGGCGCGCCTTGGGCTTCATCGTAGCGGTCGAGCTCGAAGCCCGCCGCCCCGCCACCGCCCAACCCGAAATCGCCGAGGATGTCGCCCTCGATGCCGTCAAACATCCAGGCGACGCGGGGATCCGCCGCCGCCGCCGTCTTGCGGTAATACGATCCTTCGAAGTCGCCCTGGGCGGAGAAGCCGATACCGACCAGCGCCTGCGGCGGCCGGCCGTTGCGGCGCCAGAGCCCACCATACTGGCCGTCGAAGCCGTGGTAGTATTGGCCGGGCTCTTCGGCCCAGGCGCGGATGCCGCCTTCGGCGCGGCGCACTTCCAAGACGCCGGGACAATCGGCGTGGCGGGCAACCCGCCAATAGAAGCCGTTGCCACCCAGATACAGCAACCGGCCGCCGCCGTCGCGATATTCCAACAAGGCGTCGAGGGTGCCCGCGGTATGGTATTCCGGATGCGACGGCGTCATGACCACCCGATAGGGCGCCAGCAACGCCGCGCCATGGGTCTCGAGATCCTCATCAGTGATGACGTCAAAGGCATGGCCGCGGGCCTCCAGCCAATCCAGCAATTGCAAGTCCGCCGGCAAATGGCGCAGGCCCGAGCCGACTGCGTCGGGCATGGCCTGATAGCCGGGCCGCATGGTCATGATCGGCCTGAGCCGGGAGGCATGGGCGATACCACTGCCGTCGCGATGGTAATTATAGGTGCTCAAACCGTAGTCACGGATGTCGTTGGGCTGCCACGGCCGGACCGGCCAATCGGCGATCCGCGCCTGGTGTTCGGCGTCGTCCGCGCCGCGGGCGATGTTGCTGTAGATGATATAGGTATAGGTCGGGATCAGCACGGCGACCGGCGCTGTCGCCTGGCCCGGCCGCAGCACCACGAAAAACGGGATGTGATCGTAGGCGCCATCGCCGGCGGTGATTTTCGCGGCATAGACGCCGCTTTTCAGGTCTGCCGGCACCTGATAGCTGAAATCGGTCTGCCAACCGCAATCATAGAGGTCGTCGCCGTGGAAATGGATGGCGGCATAGTCTTCGGGCGCATGCCGCCAACGTTGTTCGCGGCCGCTCCAGCGGGATCCTTTGACCGCGCGTTTGGGCAAATTGATCAGGCCGCCGTGGAGCCCGTTCGGGCCGGTGTCGGTGATCTCCGTCGTTTGCATACCGATGGAAAAGTCCCAGGCGGCGACCAGCCCGCTTGCATGCTCAACGGCGAAGGCGGCGTCGCGTTCCTCGTCGGTCAATGCCCGGTCGTAAAGCGCCGGCGCTTCGATACGGCCGTCAAAATGGTTATCGACTGCACCCGCGTTCATTTGTGCGGCGATCAGGAACGACTGGCCCGTGACCGGCGTCAGGGTGGCATTCTCATGGTCGGCGTCACCCGCATCCCTCACCGCGAATGCCGGATTAAGCGGCGCTTGGCCGACGCTCAACCGTCCGCTCGCGGCATCGAATGCGGCCCAGACCCGGTACCAGGCCCGGCGCCTGAACGGCAAGCCGGTTTCCACCGTCCCCGCCGACGACCCGAACAGGACCGCGCCCACGCCATTGGGTCCGACGGTCAGCGCGAAGCCGGCAGCGGCCGCCACACCGCCCAAACTCACCACCGTCTGTTGACGCCGATGGGCCTGGGTCGGATAGATCGTTGCCATCACTGTGAAGCTCGCCAGGCCGTCGAACGCCGCGGCCGGCGCCACCCGCCCGTATGAGCCGATTGGCACGGGTTGCATCCGCCCCTTGTGACGGCCAGCAAACGGCGCCGGGATGGCTTCCTCGACCAGGCCCGGGCCGGCCGGATTCGGGTCGCCGCTGATCAACCGGACCAATTCGGCGTCATAGGCGCTGCCGTCGGCGCTTGAAATCTTGAAGTCGATTTGGTCGCCCGGATGAACCGAAAAACGGTCGGCATAGCCGGTCAGTGGTAAAACCATTCTGTCCCCTCGAAGCGTCGGAAGTCCCTTGCAACCATGGCGTCGCGCTTTGGATCGGTCAATCCATGGCGCGGCGCGCGGGCCATTGCTATAAATGGCATAGCAGAAACGAAAGGACGACCATGGCCATCGCGCCGCCCAACCCACCGGCCGACGCCGAAGATTTGATCGATCGTGCCCGGGCGCTGATCCCCCGGCTCCGGGAGCGGGCGGCCGACTGCGAGGCAAATCGAGCCATGCTGCCGGAGACCTTGGCCGACCTGTTGGCGGCCGGTTTGTTCCGCGTCCTGCAGCCCCGCCGTTTCGGTGGCTACGAAATGCCGATCGGCGTGCTGCTGAAGGTGGCGATGGAAATATCACGGGGCTGCGGCTCCTCGGGCTGGGTCTATTGCCTAACCGCCGGGCACAGTTGGTGGGCGGCGATGTATCCGGAGGCGGGCCAAGTCGAACTCTACGGCCAGGATGGCGATATCCGGTTCCCCCTGATCGTCGCCCCACAAGGACGGGCGGTCCCGGTCGACGGCGGCTTTCGCTTGACCGGCCGGTGGGGCTACGCCTCCGGGCTCTCGGTCAGCAACTGGCTTGGCGTCAACGCGGTGGTGCCCGCCGAGAAAAAAGACCAGCCGCCGGCCGACCTGCGGGTTTGCGTGATCCCCGCTGATCAGTGTGAAATCAACGATAACTGGCACGTCATGGGCCTGCGCGGCACCGGCTCCGTGCAGGTCATCGTCGAGGACCTGTTCGTGCCGGAACAGCGCGCGTTGTCTTTGACGGCATTGGACAAGGCGCCGCCGCCGGGCGCGCACCTACATGATAATCCGCTTTTCCGCGCACCGGCCGGACCGATCTTCTACGGCGAGATCGCCGCCGTTGCCGTCGGCATCGCCCGCGGCGCCGTCGATGCCTTCACCGACCGAGCGCTCAACAAGCCCATTCCCTTCCGGCCGGGCGTGACGCTTTATGAAACCGGTCCGGCCCAACGCCGCCTCGCTCAGGCCACGGCAAAGGTCGACAACGCCGAGGCCGCCGTGCTCGGCACCGCCGATGCCTACACCAGAATGATCGAAACCGAAATCGGCCAGGGCCGGCGCATCGCGCTCGCCGACCGGACCAAGCTGCAAGTCGCCATGATCGACGCCGTCGGCATCGCCACTGACGCCGTCGATACGCTCTTCGTCGCGGGCGGCACCAGCGCCATGAACGATGGCGAACCGCTGCAACGGGCGTTTCGCGACATCAACGCGATCCGAACCCATTACCTGTTCGATATGGATCGCGTCAGTGAGAACTTCGGCCGCATGCTGTTCCACATGGAACCTCTCAGCCGAACGCCGGGAATTTAGAACGGTCAGGAGCATCACCATGACAAGTGTGCGCATCGATACCAAGGCCGGCTGGCTCGATGGCCGCCAGGCGGCAATGATTCAGACGGCGCAACAGGCTTTAAGCGAAGCCTTCCGGGTTCTCGACATCGCCTCGGACGTGATCCTGCAGGAACATGACGCCGACCGGTTCACGGCGCCGCCGGAGGCTTCGGTGCGTTTCACTCGGGTCGAAGTGCATTCCCCGCCCGTCGCCCATGCCGGCATCAAACGCCGGCTTTATCGCGCGCTGGTCGCCGGGCTCGGCGAGCTCGGGGTTGCGGCAACGGACATTAAAATCGTCATCATCGAAGTGGCACATGAAAACTGGGGCATCGACGGCGGCCGACCGGCATCGGACGTGCTGACCATTGAGCCGCCGGGGCTCGGGCCTTAGAAGGAGACCATCGATGACAGAACATGCCGGCGGCAAAGTCTTGGTCGAAGCAGACGGGCCAGTGACCATTGTCACCATCAACCGGCCCGAGGTGCGCAATGCCTGCGACATGGAAACCGTGCAGACTTTGCATGATGTGTTCGAAGCGTTCGAAGCCAACGAGGCCGCGCGGGTTGCGGTCTTGACCGGCCGGGGCGAATTCTTTTGTGCCGGTGCCGATTTGGCGGAGCTGTCGAGCGGTGCGTCGACCGGTTTCTGTTGGGCCGGCGACGACCGTGGCGTCACCAAGCGGCGTCTGACCAAGCCGGTGATCGCCGCGGTCGAAGGCCACGCGGTGGCGGCCGGATTGGCGCTCGCGGTTTGGTGCGACATGCGGGTCGCCAGCGAGAGCACTGTTTTCGGCGTGTTTTGTCGACGCTTCGGCGGGCCGATGCCGAACGGCTGCACGGTGCGGCTGCCGCGCATCATCGGCGAGAGCCGCGCCCTCGACATGCTGATGACCGGGCGCCCGGTCGAGGCCAAGGAGGCCCTCGCCTTCGGTCTCGCCGATCGATTGGTGCCGAAGGGCGAAGCGCTGTCGGCCGCACTCGACCTGGCCCGCGCGCTCGCCGTATTCCCGCAATTGGCCATGCGCTCCGACCGGGCCTCGGTGATCAGCCAATGGGACTATCCGGAAGCCGAAGCAATCCGCCGCGAGATCGCCGGCAGCATGCCGGCGCTTGAGCACGATTTGCAGGGCGGCGCCGGCCGCTTTGTCGGCGGTGTCGGCCGCCACGGCGCATTTGAAAAAGGGACCTGATCCATCATGATCGATTTCAATGAATACCGCAGTTATGACGCCGTCGGCCTGGCCGACATGATCGCCCGCAAACAGGTTTCCGCGGCCGAGGTCCTTGAGGCGGCGATCGCCCGGATCGAGGCGGTCAATCCGACCATCAATGCCGTTGTGCACAAGCAATATGACGAGGCCGGCCAGGCCATTACCGATGGCATCGGTGACGGGCCGTTCGCCGGCGTGCCGTATATGATGAAAGACTTGGGCGGCTTCCAGGCCGGGCAGCGCTGTACCATGGGCAGTCGGCTGTTTGCGGATTTCGTGCCCGACCACAATCTGGAATACACCGACCGCTGTCTGGCCGCGGGACTGATCATCATGGGCCGGACCAACACGCCGGAATTCGGCATGGTCGCCAATACCGAACCGGTTCTGCACGGCCCGACGCGCAATCCTTGGGACCTGGAGCGCTCGGCCGGCGGATCGTCGGGCGGTGCAGCCGCCTCTGTCGCCGCCGGCATCCTGCCGATGGCGCACGCCACCGACGGCGGCGGCTCGATCCGCATTCCCGCCGCCAATTGCGGCCTGTTCGGCCTGAAGCCCTCGCGCGGGCGCAATCCGGCCGGGCCGGACGTCGGCGAAGGCTGGGCCGGTCTCGCCTGCGGCCATGTGGTGTCGCGGAGTGTTCGGGATTCCGCCACCATGCTCGATTGCACCCATGGCGCGGCACCCGGCGACCCCTACGCCGCGCCCCGGCCGGAACGGCCGTTCGCCGAAGAAGTCGGCCGCGACCCGGGCCAACTGAAAATCGCCCTGATGACCGACGGCCACGATGGCCGGCCGTTGAGCGCCGCGACGACAGCCGGCGTGCTGCAGGCGGCAAAACTTTGCGAGGAGCTCGGCCACCATGTGGAACCGGCCACGCCCGACGTCGATAACACCGACGTGCGCAAGGCCATGATGGTGATCATCGCGGCCAACACCTGGAACATGGTGTCGGCGCGCTGGCGGGCGCTCGGCCGCGAGCCAACGGCGCAAGACTTGGAAGCGGTGGCCTACGAATGGGCCATGGAGGGCCCGAAATACAGCGCCAGTGAATACGCCGCCGCCGTCGCCTTCTTACACGCCACGGGCCGCAAACTCGGCGCCTTCCTAATGGACTACGACGTCGTCCTCGGTGCCACCATGCGCAACCCGCCGATCAGGCTCGGCGAAATGGTCATGACCATGGATCTCGCCAGCTACCGTAAGAAAAGCATGGAGGAGGTCTGCACCACGCCGATCTACAACGCCACGGGCGGTGCCGCCATGTCCGTACCGCTGCATTGGACCGACGACGGCCTGCCGGTCGGCATCCATTTCGGTGCCGAACTGGGCGGCGAGGCCAAATTGCTGCGCCTGGCCGCCCAACTGGAAAAAGCCCAACCCTGGTTCGACAAGCTGCCGCCGGTTTGACGGCAAACCAACGTCTCCACCATCTACAGCGCGGAGCTATCGAACTCAGAGCCGGATGATATTTCAAATCCGTCGATTTGGTGCCTATTTCTAGGGTGTCGGAGCCCGGCAATGAAAAGCGTTCGCGCAACGATTGCCGCCGACATGAACATTATCCAGCGGAGGTCGAACTGATGACAGCACCGAGACTTGTTGCCACGATCACAGTAGTCCTGGCCCTTACGGCTTGCACCACCACCGGGGGACCCAAACAAATTGGCGGGACACTTATCGGCGGCACGGCCGGCGCCTTGGCCGGCTCCCAGATCGGCTCAGGCCGGGGGCAGCTCGCCGCGGTCGCCATCGGCACCTTGGCCGGCGCCTTCCTTGGCAACGAAGCCGGAAAATCCCTGGATCGCGCGGACAGGCTAACCATGCAGCGTACTGTCCATCAATCGCTCGAAACCAACCGAACCGGCGCGACCGCAACATGGAACAACCCCGATACCGGCCACTCCGGAACAGTGACGCCGACTAGGACCGTACAGACGGCATCAGGCCAGTTCTGCCGCGAATACCAGCAGACGGTGACGATCGGCGGCAAGACGGAATCCGCCTACGGCACATCGTGCCGTCAGCCGGATGGCGCTTGGCGGATCCAATGAGAAGTTGGGTTCGAAAGATCCGCGTTGGACAGGGGTCAACCGGTCGCAGCCCTGGCGACCGCCTCTGCCTCGATCCACTCGCGGGTTCTGGCCATGTGCACGAATGCTTTGACCGCCGGCGAGAACTGTCGCCCGGCAACGGTGGCTAACCCGACTTCACGTGTTACCTCAGGGTCGGTCACCAGCCGCGTCGGCAGCTGCGGGTAAAGGGTTATGTATTCCGGCAAGAGAGTGCAGCCCATCCCGGCGAGGACCATGCTTTGAATCCAGTCCTCCCGCTCGCTTCGGTAGCGGGTGTTCAATGTCACACCGCGTTCAGCCAGCAAGTCCCCGACATGGTCGGAGTATTCGCAATTGAGCCGGGCCAGATAGGGTTCCTGGTCCATGTCATGGATGCGAACGTCGTTTTGTCCTTCGAACCGATGGCCAGGTGAAAAGGCCACCACGTAACGCTCTTTGTAAAGCGGTCGGAAATCGAACCGCTCCGGCAGTGCGCTCGGTGTTGCCAAGAGTGCGACATCCAGGTCGCCCTGTGACAGCCGCTCGATCAAGCCTTCAAGCGGCGCCTCATGTAGCGACAGCTCTAGCCCAGGGACTTGGGCTTGCATACTGGCGAGCAGACCCGTCAGCTGACCCGGACCAATCGTGCACATAATGCCGAGACTGAGTTGCGCCGTTTCCATCTGGCGGAAACTGTTCGCTTCAATATGGGCGGATTCGCTGGCACTGTAGACGGTCTCCAAATGCGGCCGCACGAGCCGTCCGAGATTGGTCAATTGAAATAGATTTCGTTCCCGCCGGAATAACTGGCCGCCCAGCTCTTGTTCCAGCTTGCCGATCGCGCGGCTCAGTGACGGCTGCGCGACGTCGCAATTCTTGGCCGCTTTGGTGAAGTTCAGGGTCTCGCATACGGCGAGGAAGTAGCGAACCTGGTGCATCTCCATGCCCGATGTCCTCCTTTATAGCTTCTTGCTGTTGAATTCGTACGCCATCGGCATTTCACATATGGGGCGCCCTTGCATATCTGTTTCTTCAACACTTCTTGAAGAGTGCGTGTAGCCGACACGGCGTACAATTCCAGCGCCGATCGACCCGAGAGAAATTGACACCCGTGATGCAAAAACCGCCCACCACCGAATGCCTAAAGGGCACGCCGTGCCTAGTTGTTTTTTGCAAGCGTCCCGCGCTGTTTCACGGCAAGCAGCGTCTGGCACAAACGATCGGTGCCGAACAGGCCTTGATATTTGCGCGGTCATTTCTCCGCTGCGCGCTGGAGGATGCCCAGGCTTGGCCGGGCCCCGTCGTTCTATCGCCCGCCTCGTCCGACGACGTTCCATGGGCGGAAACCCTTCTAGACCGCGATTATACGGTGGTTGCCCAACCCAGGGGCGGGCTTGGGCAGCGGTTGTGGGATATTGACCAGACGTTGCGACGGACGGGGTTGAACAAGATAATTTTCATTGGCACGGATGCGCCGGCGCTAACACAAACACACTACGCGCAAGCCCGCGTTGCCCTTGAGACGGCCGATATTGTGCTCGGCCCGGCCGCCGACGGTGGCGTCACGATCATGGGCGCCCGCGCCCGTTGGCCTGATTTTCGCCTGTTGCCGTGGGGAACCGGCGGACTGGGCCAAGCACTCGACGCGCTTTGTCGGCGACACGGGCACAGCACGCAAACCCTTTCACCCAGCTACGACATTGATGTCGAAGCCGATCTATCGCGTCTGGCAACCGACTTGTCCGGCGACCGGCGTCCGGCCAGGCAACATCTCTATCGCCAACTTGAGACCTATTTGAGCCAGGGAGCCAACGCAATTGCTTGATCGGGTAACGACGAGGACGGAAAACTGGTTCACGACCCCGGATGGAAACGCACGAGGTTACATCGACGCGTATGGCCTGCGGGAACTTTGGTTTCATGTCGGCACCGCCTGCAATCTTTCCTGCGATTTCTGCCTGGAGGGCTCGAAGCCCGGTGACCGCCGCTTGGGGTTGATCAAACTGGAGGACGTTGAGCCCTTTATCGAGGAAGCCTTGGCGCTCGGCGTGGAGCGGTTTTCCTTTACCGGCGGAGAGCCTTTCGTTGCCAAAGATATTTTCAAGATCCTTGGGTTGGCCGCACGGCACCGGCCCTGCCTTGTCCTGACCAACGGAACCAAGCCGTTGCAACGGCGGATCACGGAACTGGCGCCATTGCTGGACAGCCGCAATCCGATTTCGTTTCGCATTAGCCTCGATCACCCCGACGAAATTCTCCATGACCTGGGTCGCGGCACGGGCGCATTCTCGCAGGCCCTTGGCGGATTGAAACTACTCCACGAGCTGGGCTTTTCCATCTCTGTCGCGCGCCACATGCAACCCGATGAAGACGCCCAAGTCACCGATCGCGCCTACGCCAACCTGTTCAGGCGAAACGGACTGCCGGTGGACCTAAACATCGTGGCTTTCCCGGATTTCGCCTTGCCAGGCTCTATGCCAGATGTTCCCCATATCACTTCTGGCTGCATGACCCAGTATCAAACCGAGGAAAGCCGCAGGAATTTCATGTGTGCCTTCAGCCGGATGGTCGTGAAGCAGGACGGAGACATGCGCGTCTATGCTTGTACGCTGGTCGACGATGACAGGGATTATGACCTGGGCGCGTCCCTGGCCAAAAGCATGACCGAACGGGTCAGCATGAAACATCATCGCTGCTACGGCTGTTTCGCCTACGGCTCATCCTGCAGCGAAATTTGAAATAACAGGACTGTCAGACCTGGATTCCTTGCCCCCATGATCTCCGTCATTATTCCGACGCTGAACGAGAGCGAGACCTTGCCTCGGCTGTTAGATGCGCTCAGCCGACAGGGAGACGTGGCGCTGGAGATCATCGTCGCGGATGGCGGCAGCCAGGATGACACGACCAGGATTGCGCGACAGCACGGCTGCCGGATAATCACCACCGCGCCAGGCCGAGGACAACAGTTATCCGCCGGCGTAGAAATCGCCTCGGGCGACATTCTGTTGTTTCTTCATGCCGACAGTGTGTTTCCGCTGACGGGGCTGAAGGCGATCAATTCACATCTGCAGCAATTTCCCGACTTGATCGGTGGCAACTTTCGCCTGAGTTTTGACGGCAGCGACGCGTTCAGTCTTTGGCTTAACGGCTTCTATGCGAAGATTCGGCAACGGGGAATCTATTACGGCGATTCAGGAATTTTTCTCAGATCGGACATCTGTACGAAGATCGGCGGCATCAAACCGATATCCCTGATGGAAGACTACTGTTTGGTGCGGCGGATGGAGAAATTCGGCCAAACCTGTTGCATCGATGACCCCGGGCTGATCACGTCATCCCGGCGTTTTCTGGGCAGGAGGAAATACGCAATCATCCTTGGCTGGCTCCTGATCCATCTGTTGTTCTATTTACGTCTCCATCCTGAACGGTTGGCCCGGATCTACAATTCATCGCGGCGATAAGCGCATTTTGTTTCAGGTCACGACGACGACGCATCGTTGCCATCGTTCAGGTGCCAGTCATAGTCATGGCCGCTGATCCGTTTAATCGCGTTGAGGCCGGCGGCGAGATCGGGGTCGGCATACTGCCGCACATGGGCGATCACGCCGGCATCGCCGTTGCCAAAATCTTCTTGGAACCACACATAGATGGACGACACGGCAAGATCTCCGCCGACAATCCGCGCCCCGCGTGGATGGTTGATGTAGGCACGCGCCGCCGATTCCAAAAGGCTTTCCGCATTTGCCGCCGTAAAGGCCACAGGCTGCAAGTTGGGGCAACCAACCGAGGCGCAGTTTACGGCATAATGAAGACGTGGATCGCGCCAGATCGGCCGCAGGATTCGGTGTTCGATATCGTTGAGAGAGATCGCCACGCCTTCGACTTGGACAAGCGTCTTGTCCCACGGGCCGTCTGCGAAAAGACCGGGCGAGATGTCGATTTCGCGAATACTCTCGACCGGATAATGATCGAGGATAATTTGGACGGTAAGCGCGTTGTATGAATTTATCCAGTAGGCGCGTTGTTCGGCTCGGTCGTAGCGACTGATGGGTATTGCGGCCAGCCGGGCGACGTATGCGCCAAGGGCTTCTTTGTCGGTGTCGGTGACACGAGCGTAGGCGACACGGTTCACGCCGTCCTCTGCCTCGGAGACATAGGCTGCTAGGAAGGCATCCCAGGCGCCGTGATCGATCACGGCATTCGCTTCGGGATCGTGTGCGGTCCAGCGCTCCCACAGCTCGGCCTTCGGCGCAAACAGCGCTTCGACCGATATGTAGCCGGTGAGCAAAAATGCCATGGCGGTAACAGCCATCGAACGACCTACAACGACCACGAATGGCAGCAGGCATCGAATGGTCATGGATGGACTTCCTCTTTAGATCGCGGCGACTGGCGTTTATAGAAGTGTACGTGCTGAGGCCGGCGCCGGATTAAACATTTGATCAAGAAGTGTTGAACCCACAGATAGGCATCCAGGCCGTCTGTTGGAAATGTCCGTGGTGTACGAATTCAACAGCCAGGAACTATGGTAGCCTAAGGGCGTCAAGATGGATCAGCCGAGGCACACTGCATGACATTACGACTGCTGTCCAAAACCTATTGGCGCGGCACGCAGATACGATTTCGCGAGCCCGTCGATGATGTCGTCGGTCTGCCGGTGGGTCTGAGTGCCGCTGATGGTACCCGCATCCGCGGTGTCTATTGGGCGTCAAAGAGCAATCCCATTCCCAAAGTGGCGATCATCGCGGCCCATCCCCGCGTCGATTTCACGGAACATCATGCCTTCCCCGCTTTCCTGAAAGCAGGGTACGGCTGCATGGGGGCGAACTTACGGACACTCAACAACGATGTGGATTGTCTACATGAAAAGCTGGTTGTCGATATCGCCGCCTATATGGCTTGGCTGAAAGAACATGGCGCCGAGAAGATCGTATTGCTGGGCAATTCAGGCGGCGGGTCGCTGTTTTCCTTTTATCAGTCCGAGGCGAAAAAGGTACCCGCCGAACGCACGCGCCATAGCCCCGGCGGGCGCCGCACGTTCCTTGAGAAAGCCGAATTAATCCCCGGTGACGCGTTGATCTTTATGGCGGCCCATGCCGGCCAGGGCTTAATTATCAACGAGGTCATCGATCCTGCCGCCATAGATGAAATTGATCCGCTCAAATCCGATCCCGACCTCGACATGTACGATCCGCGGAACGGCTTCAAGCCGCCGCCCGAATGGAGCCAATATGCGCCGGAATTTGTTGTGCGCTACCGCCAGGCACAGCTTGACCGCGTGCGGCGCATTGACGCCGTCGCCCACGACATGATCGCCCGGGCGGCCGCCGCGGCGGATGCGCACGGTGCGGAAAGCTTCAATGATCTGCCGGCAGAGATACAACGAAAGATCCAGCAGCAGGAAGCATTCGAACCTATGATGGTTATCTATCGCACCTTGGCGAACCTGCATTATGCGGATAACCGATTGGACCCCTCACCTCGAGGATACGGCTCGCTGATCAGCCCGCGCCCGGATTTGATGAATTTTCAGCGCATGGGCTTTGCCCGGGTGGTGACACCCGATGGCTGGCTGTCCACCTGGTCCGGGTTATCATCGAACGCCAACGTGGCAAAGACCGGTCCTTCGGTCAGCGAACCGGCGGTGGTCATTCAAGCGGGCCGTGACTTAGACGTCTATCCCAAGACCCATTCGAAGGTCATTTTCAATGCCATCAGTTCAGCGGACAAAGAATATTGGGATTTTCCCACGGCCTTGCACTATTTCGAATCCGAAGGCGATGCAAACGACAGCGCCAGCTTGGATGCCTTAATGGCGAAGTTGGTGCCATGGGTTGCAGTCCGCTTCCCTCTGTAGCTTTTTCGGCATGTCCGGGTGAAAAATGGGCGATTGACGCCAAGACAATGGATGGCGAGGCTGATGCTCTTCGTCACCCAATGAGAGGCTCCGATGGCCATGAGCGACAAACCCAATTTTCTTATCCTCATGGTCGATCAGTTAAGCGGGGTTTTCTTCCCCGACGGCCCCGCGGATTTCCTGAAAACACCCAACCTCCGCGCCCTCAGCGACGAAGCGGTCAGTTTCCGGAAAGCCTATTGCGCCAGTCCGCTCTGCGCGCCGTCGCGGGTCTCCTTCATGACCGGACAGCTGCCGTCCAAGACCGGCGCCTTCGACAATGCCGCCGAGTTCCGTTCGAGCTTGCCGACATTTGCGCACCACCTCAGGGCGGCCGGTTACAACACCATCCTGTGCGGCAAAATGCATTTCATCGGCGCCGACCAAATGCATGGCTTTGAACAGCGGTTGACCACCGACATCTATCCCGCCGATTTCGGCTGGACGCCAAACTGGCTGGCGGCCGAAGACCGCATCGATTGGTGGTACCACAATCTAGGCTCGGTCACTGGGGCCGGAACCGCGGTCACCACCAACCAGTTGGAGTTCGACGACGAAGTCGCCTATCACGCCAAGCTAAAATTGTCGCAGATCGCGCGCCAACAAACCGACCGGCCGTTCTGCCTGACCGTCAGCTTTACTCATCCGCATGATCCCTATGTTGCACGGCAAGAGTATTGGGATCTTTATGCTGATGACGAGGTCCCGATGCCGGACGTGGCGGCAATCGCCTATGCAGAGCAGGACGCCCACAGCCGGCGTCTGATGGATCTCTGCGATTGGCGGAACCATGCGGTCGCGGAGCGCCACGTGCGGGACGCACGGCACGCCTATTTCGCCAATGTCTCCTATCTTGACGAGCAGATCGGCGAAATCCTGCAGACGCTCGAAGCACTGCGCTTGGCCGACAACACCGTGATCATCTTTTGCGCCGACCACGGCGACATGCTCGGCGAACGCGGCCTGTGGTACAAGATGAGCTTTTTCGAGAGCTCGGTGAGAATCCCGCTAATGGTCCACGCTCCGTCGATGTTTGCGTCCCGCTCCGTCGACGAACCGGTATCGGGCCTTGACCCACTGCCGACCTTGATCGAGCTGGCTGGCGGCGCACCCGCCGATGGCCTCGACGGGTCGAGCTTGGTTGGATTGCTGGGCGGCGGCCGCGAGCCGGCGCGGCGCATCGCCAGTGAATATGCCGCCGAGGGCGCCGTCGAACCGATGGTCATGATCGTCGAAGGGGATTGGAAATACGTGCTGGCCGAGACCGACGGCGCCCAATTGTTCGATCTCGCCACCGATCCGACGGAGACCCGGAACTTGGTTGGTGACCCGCGCCATCAAGCGATCGAATCATCGATGCAAAAGACTGTTCAATCGAACTGGGATTTGAGCCGATTTCGCAACGACGTTATCTCCAGCCAACAAAACCGCATGGCGGTCGATCGGGCGCTTAGGACCGGCGCCCATACGGCCTGGGACTTTCAGCCGATCCAGGTCGCCTCCGAGCGCTACATGCGCAATAATCTCGACCTCAATCAGTTGGAGCAGACGGCCCGCTTTCCGCCACAGGAGTAACAGACATGCAAGATTTCGCGGCATGGGCCGAGGCACGCCAGGACGCCCGCTTCACCGATTGGCTGCGGGCCGACGTGGCAACCGTTTGGGAACAGGCGGCAGACCATCGCTTCGCCCGCGAACTCGGAGCCGGGACCATCGATGACGCCGTTTTCCGCCGCTACCTGATCCAGGATTATTCCTTCATTGACGTGTTTTGTACGCTTTTAGGCTTCGCCGTCGGCCATGCGCCGCACCTGCAGGATAGAATTCCGCTGGCCCAATTCCTCGGCCTGGTGACCAGCGAGGAGAACACCTATTTCGAGCGCGCGTTGGCGGCCCTGGGCGTCGAGGATGCGGATGAGGAGCCGTTGCTGCCGGCGACCCTTGGTTTTCACGAATTGCTTGGCGAGGCCGCTCATTCCGGCAGCTACGAGCAAATCACCACCGTGCTGGTCGCGACCGAATGGCTCTATCTGGATTGGGCATCACGGGTAGCGGACACTAGGCCGGAGCGCTTCATCCACGCCGAGTGGATCGAGCTGCACGCCAATGCCGGCTTTGCCGATTTCGTCGGTTGGCTGCGCGGCCAGCTCGACCGTGACGGCCCCAAACTCAGCGCCGATGGCCGCGCCCGTGTCCTGGCGACCTTCCGCCGCGCGATCGATCTGGAAAAGGCGTTCTTCGACGCCGCCTATGGCTGATGCCGGTGTCGGCCGGGCAAGGAACAGGGCGGTCCATGATTTGATCACCCGGCCGTATTGCGCCTACTCTGATCTTCACCACGAGATCTTCCACACTTAGGAGAATCGAAACGCCATGGAATACCAGAGGATTTCGGCCGATTGTCATTTGGATATGCCCTGGATGCCGCCGACGCTGTTCACGTCCGAAGCGTCCAACGCGTTGAAAGACCGCATGCCCTATGTCGAAGATGGCCCGGATGGCCCGCAATGGGTCACGAAGAAAGGCGCGAATTTCGGTTTGCTGAACGGCGTCGGACCTGGCGGCGCAAAGCTCGTTCCAGGCCAGAACCGTCGCGTGGATATCATGGCTAAGACCGGCATGTTTGAGGATGGCCGAAAAGGCGTCCAACGGGTTTCGGACCCGCACATGCGCCTCAAGGAGATGGACCGCGACGGCGTCGATGCAGAGGTCATCTTTGGTATCCTCGGCTCCGCCTCCAAGATGCAGGACAGCGAAGCCGCCAACGAGGTATTTCGGATCTACAATGATTGGCTGAAAGACTTCTGCAGCCATTACCCGGATCGCCAGATCGGCCTCGCCTGTCTGCCCTACGGTGACATCGATGCTGCGGTGGCGGAAATCCACCGCTGCGCCAAGATTGGTCTGCGCGGGCTGGAATTGTCCTGCTCCTGGGACATGGAACCGATGTGGCATCCATGCTGGGAACCCTTATGGGAGGCCGTCAACGAGGTGCAGTTGCCACTGCATTTCCACACCTTCCCGACGACGTCGCCGAAAGCCCGCGAAATGACCTCCGGCCAGGTCCGTCGCGCGGCGATGTTCACCGGCGTGTCGGCTTTCCAGATGGGCTTGATCCACATCCTGGCGGCCCTGATGGGCGCGGGCGTGTTCGAGCGCTATCCGAACATCAAAGTTTCCCTCGGCGAGAGTGGCGTCGGTTGGATTCCCTACGCGCTCGACCGCATGGATTTCGAGTTCGAGGATCGGTTCCGTGATCTTATGAAGCTTAAGCCGTCCGAGTACTGGCAGCGCCAATGTAAAGCCACGTTCCAGTATGATCCGATCGGCCCGATGCTGGTAAACGCCAGAAACCTGATGACGGAAGATACTCTGATGTGGGGGTCCGACTACCCGCACACCGACGGCATCTGGCCGGAATCCACCAAGTACATCGATGAACAGTTTGCCGGTCTGACGCCGGCGCAGATCCAAAAGATTACCTGCGATAACGCGGTGGCGTTTTATGACTTGGCGAGCTGACGACATGCCGCGTCACGCTCCGTTGAGTGCGAAGCCGCAACGGCCGGATTGACGCTAAAAGGTAAATTCTTGCTGTACGCCGCCACAGCGCAACAGAACCTGGCAATCGCCGCAATGGCAAACCCCGTGAACCTTCATTTCTTACTCGCCACCATCTTTGCCAAAATGGCGCTTCGCAAACTCCTCGGCCAATTCGGGATCAATACCGCCAAATTGGACGTCGCCGGCCGACTCGCTGATGAATTGCCGAACGGGGATGTCTCCGCCGAAGTGCATCCAGCCGATTTTCTCTTGGCCATGCACAACCTCATCCGGTGGAAATAGGGTCGGATCATCGAGACTTGCCACGGCGATATAGACCAACCTTGCCGCAGCCTCCAGTTCCGGAGCACCGGCTGCGTCCTTTTGATAGGTCAGTGTCGAGCCGCAGATCGAGCAAAACCCCCTGAGGACATGCGGAGAGGATCTGTATTCTCGCGGCTGGCCGCGAACGATCTCAAAATCCGCCCGATCAAATCCGGCCCAGACTACATAAGGGGCCGAATGCATTTTCACGCATGTCCGGCAGGTACATCCGGCTTTCCAAACGGCATCCCCGCGCACGCCGTATCGCACTGCGCCGCAATAACAACCACCTTCATACATTCGTACGTTTGTCATGAATTGGACGATACCACAAACTGGCGGCGAAATAGCGCTTGGCTTCCAACATTGGTCAAATTCCGCCGGTCTTGGCCAGAATATGCAAGGCTGTTCAACTGCTGTTGGTGAGCGCTCAGCCATTACGCTTGGATATTGCCAAGCCGTATAGCTAAACTCACACTGTGAGTGACAGAACGCAACGCAAGCTAGCCGCAATCATATCCGGGTAACGTATTGTTGCAATAACGATGACTGGGGGATCGCGAGAATGGTGGATCGGGGCGCGAGCCGAGAGAAATTCAAGGGCACGATTGGCACCACGGCCCGGCAGTCGGAGCCCTGGTGGCCGGAACGGCCGAGCGCGCCTGCCGGTGCGCCCAACGTCGTGGTGATCATGCCGGACGATACCGGGTTCGCGCAACTCGGTTGTTATGGTTCGGATATCGAAACGCCGAACATTGATCGGCTGGCCGCGGGTGGCCTGCGCTATAATAATTTTCATACCATGGCGCTCTGCTAGCCGACCCGGGTCTGCCACGGCTCAACCCCTTTGCCACGCCGAATATCCGCGACCGCTCCTATCAGATTACCACCCGGCTCGCCGACACTGCCCGGCCGGTCGCCGCCTTCGAGAACGACGACCGTGATCTTAGCTATTTCGGTACCGTCTAGCTTTCTTCCGCGCGAAACAAGATGGTGCCGCGCTGTGACACCAGTAGCTTTTGGCCACTAGAAGGATGGAAGTAAGCTTCGACCCGTTTGCCGTCAGGATTCGTGCCGTAGACCTCCCAGCAACCGCCGTCCTTCTTCATGAAACGCACATCCCATCCCTGATCTGCCAGCTTTCTAGTGAGCGCTTTTTCGGTGAGCCATGCGGAATCATCGACCTTTTCGCAGGTCATCAAACCGGTGGCATGCGCGGGCGATACGACCAAATACATAAACGCAAGCTGCAGCATAAACTTCTTCATGTAGGCGCACTCCTGTTTGCCGTGGAAAAAACGATTCGCCAAATTCGATAGCTTTCGAGGGAGGCAAGCGGCACAAAGTGGATCAGAGCGAGCGCCTGATTATTGTGCACAATGGCCCAATGAATCAGCGTGGCTGCTGCTGCCAGATATACAACCCTTTGCAAAGTCTTCCAGTTTCGGCTAAGCCTGCGAACCGACCAGTTGTTTGATGTAATCGCGAGCGGTACGAGAAGGAAAACTGCAAGCCATCCGGTCCATATGCCAAAAGACAGGAACTCGTCGAATATCGATCTCAGCGTGCCCATGTCGATGATGTAGAGAACGGTATGAGCGAGCGCGTAGCAAAAGGCAGCCACGCCCACGCCACGCCGGTACCGCAGCATTCCTGCGACAAACCGAGACCGCGGCAACAACATCCGCAATGGCGTGATCATCATGGCGACGATCATCAGTCGCGCTGAGAGCTCACCGGTCGGATGCAGCAAGGCCTCCGCAACCGGCCGTCCACCGGTCCCACTTCCGTTCAGCGCCATTACTGTCATCGGTATGGACGGTAGGCCAAGCAAAAGCCAAATGACTGGACGCGACTTCAGAGAAACCGCCAATTGACAGACATTTGCCCGACTACGTATTTGAGATTGCAGCGGACATTTTTTTTGACGGCGTTCTATTCATCAGTTTTGTCCGATCGCTCGGGAACCGCTCCCTTGAGAGCAGCGGATCCTTTGATGTCAATTGCTCGGCGCAAGAACGAGAACTTCATTGACGGCAACGGCACCGGAGCCCGTTTTAATGGCTCCGCCAAAGACAAATATTCTTGATCCCACGGCCGCGGCCGTCAGGCCATGGCGCGGTGTCGGCATAGCGGGCAAAGCACGCCAGCGATCGGCCTCCGGATCATAGACCCAGGCCTCACCGAAAACCTTTTTCTCAGGCGTCCATTGTTCTCCTCCGAACACGTAGAGCTTGCCGCCGACCGCTGCGGCAGCAAGCCCGCCTTGACCTTGCGGCATGGGTGCTCGCACCGCCCAAGTATTAGTACTTGGATCATATACTTCGAGATTGGCGAAGTTGACGATCTTCATAGAGCCATCCGGCTGTTTCAGATTCTGACGGCCGCCGACGACATAGATATTGCCGTCGATGACTGCAGCGGCCGCACTATTTCGAGCCGTGGGCGCCTCGGCGATCGTGGACCAGCGACCTGCCTGCGGATCGAAGACTTCGTTCAGGGTCGAGTCGATGTGGGTGGTGAAATGGTGCGCGTCTTCGGTTTCCCTGACGCGCCCACCGATTACGTAAATCTTGCCGTCGACGACCGCCGCCACGTGCTCGGCCCGCGGGGTTGGCAAGTCAACCCCCTTGATCCAGCTGTCCGCCGTCGGGTCATAGACATAGACGGATGACTGGGCGCGCCAGTCGGGAAACCCGCCAAAGAACCCTCCAATGCCATAAATTCGATCGCCCTGAGACGACATCGTGATGTGGTGACGCGGCTCAGGCAGGGGCGCCAGCTTAGTCCACCTGTCCAACTCAGGATGATAGACCTCAAAATGATCGGTGAACTCGGTGTTGTCAGGCAGAATGCCGCCGGCGGAGTAGATCTTGCCATCGTAAACATCCGCATAGATCTCCTGGCGCGCCATCAGCGGCGGAGCCACCGGCGCCCAATGCTCCGACGCACTCTGGGCGGAAGTCTGGGCTGACATTAAAATCAGGGACAACAGGACCGTCGACAGCAAAGCCGCGGGCATTATTTGTTTCATATCGCTTTCTCCATTCTCTCGTGTATCGCTCGCAGACGCGATCAAATTTGGATTTGGGCTATCGGGCCGTTGCGGATGGGCCATATCCGCCGATCACGCCTGCATCGGCAGCCTGGTCAGTCGCGTGCCGTTCAAGGCCCGTAGTGCATTGGCGACGGCAGGCAAAATGGGCGGCAGGCCCGGTTCGCCTACCCCGCCTGGCCTGTCGCCGCCTTCGAGAACGACGACCTTAATCTCTGGCATTTCCGGCATCCGCAGCGGCTCGTAGTCGTGGAAATTCGATTGTTCGACGGCCCCGTTGTCCAGGGTGATCTGGCCGCGAAGAAAGGCACTTAGGCCGTAGACGATGGCGGACTGCATCTGCGCCTCGATCAGCGCTGGATTGACGGCGATGCCGCAATCGACGACGCAGTAGACACGCTCGACACGCAGTGTTTCCCCGTCGATCCGCACCTCCGCTACTTCGCCGACGATGCTGTCGAAGCTTTTGGCGAGCGCTATGCCGCGGCCGATTCCCGCGGCCGGCGGCTCACCCCAATCAGCCTCTTTTGCCAGGCGATCGAGCACCGCTAGATGGCGGGGGTGGCCCCGCAACAGCGAGCGGCGAAAGGCATAGGGATCCTTGCCAGCGACCGTGGCGAGATCGTCGATCAGGCTTTCGATCACGAACGGGTTGTGGGAGCCGCCAACGGATCGCCAGAATTGCACCGGCACCTTGGGGTCGTGATCGACCCACTCGACGCGGGTGTTGGGGATATCGTAGGCGAGTTGCCGAAGGCCTTCGACCGCATGTTTATCCAGCCCTTGCTTGTCGATCAGAAAGTGGGCCCCGGACCATTTCGAGACCGACGGCACCGCGATTTTGACGTCCAGCGAAGCGATGCGCCCCGCATCGTCCAGCGTTGCGGCGGCGCGCGTCATGCTAGATGGTCGGTAGTACCCGGCCTGCATGTCGTCTTCTCGCGAATAGACCAGCTTGACGATTTTGCCGGCCGCTTTGGCGATTTCCGCCGCCGCGGTTGCGAAGTCAGTGGCGGATCGACGGCCAAAACCGCCGCCGAGAAAGGTGGTGTGGACGGTGACGTTCTTCGGGTCGATGCCGGCGACCTTGGCAACAGCATTTTGGACGAAGGTCTGTGCCTGGGTCGGTCCCCAGACCACGGCGCGGTTGGCCTCGATCGACACGGTAATGTTCATGGGCTCCATGCAGGCATGAGCAAGATAAGGCTGCTCGAACTCGCGTACGACCGCCCGCCGGCCGCGCCCCTCATTCACATCTCCCGTCGCTTCGGCGACTTTTCCAAGCCGCGCCAACGCCTGGCGGTAGTCGGCCCGCAGATCTGTCATGTTGAGACCGGCAAGCGGGCTTTCACCCCATTCGACGTCGACGTCGTCGCGCGCCGAATGTACGGCCCAATAATGCTCACCCACTATGGCGACGCCGGACGATATCGAAACCACGTTCGAAACGCCGGACCGGGCCAGGGCCCGCGTTGCGTCAAAAGAGATGACTGGCGCGCCAAGTCGCGGCGGGGCAATGATCACAGCGGTGAGCATACCGGCGAATTCGACATCGATGCCGTAGAGGGCCTCGCCGGTGACTTTTTTCTCGGTGTCCATGCGCGCCATGGATTTGCCGATAAAGGTCCGGGACCCGGAGTCCTTGAGAGCGGGCCTGTCCGGCACCGACAGTTTGGCTGCCTTAGCCGCCAGTTCACCAAATCCGGCGCGCCGGCCGTCTGGCGCCGTGACGACGCTGTCGGCGATCTGCAGCTTGGCAACGTCTGTCGCCCAAAGGTTCGCGGCCGCCTGTGCCAGCATCATCCGCGCCGCCGCGCCCATGGTTCGCATTCGCACCCATTCCGAACGCAAGCCCGTCGAACCACCCGTCACCATGAATCCATTATGGGGAAAGCCGAACACAGGCGCCGAGGGGGCTTGGACGATGCGGATGTCCTGCCAGGCACATTCCAGTTCGTCTGCCAGCAGCTGCGCGATCCCGGTCAGCGTGCCCTGTCCCATCTCGGATTTGCCAATCGTGAGGGTGATCGCGCCATCGTCGGCGATTTCGATAAAATCATTTGGTTTGAAGATGTCGTCGGCTCGTACGGCATTCGGCCAGGCGAGGGCGACGAAGAGCCCGCCGCCGGCTGCCGCACCCGCGTACAAGAATCCGCGCCGCGTGATCGGTGCCAGTTTCTGCATTGCCTCAGCCCTCCTTCCCCGACGCCAGCCGGATCGCGGCCTTGATGCGGGCGTAGGTGCCGCAACGGCAGATATTCCCGGCCATTGCTGTGTCGATGTCAGCGCTGCTTGGCAACGGGTTGGCCGCCAAAAGGGCGCTTGCGGACATGATCTGACCCGGCTGGCAATAGCCGCATTGCGGAACGTCGATCTCGCGCCAGGCGGCCTGAACGCGCGCACCGATGTCGCTTCGAGCAATGCCTTCGATGGTGGTGATGTCGCCGCCGGCCGCGTAGGACAGGCTGACCTGGCAGGACCGGACGGCTTGACCGTTCAAATGCACGGTACAGGCGCCGCAGAGGCCGACCCCGCAGCCGAACTTTGTGCCCTTCATCCCGACGATGTCGCGTATCGTCCAAAGCAGCGGCATATCCGTCGGCGCTTCAATGTCGTGGCGGGTGCTGTTGATGGTCAGGCTTGTCACGTCTCTCTCCTGTAGCCGGCCGGCCCACCCCGCCGCGCCGGCGGGATGCAGGCCGCTATTACGCAGGCCTTTCGACGAAAAAACGCCCGTTGACTTGCATTGCAGGAAGACTTGGGGCATGAGTTGAAATTCGTCCAATGAATTATAAGAATAAATATTATGCGGAAATCGGATTTACTGAGGTGCAATGTCAGTCATTTGGTGGTCTATCAGTCGCTCATGCAGACCGGCAACGTGACCGCGACCGCAGCGGCTCTGCACATGAGCCAACCTGCCGTCAGCCGAGCACTTGCAGGTTTGCGCACCATGTTCTCAGATCCGCTGTTTGTCCGCGCGCCGGGCGGCGTGGTGCCGACGGAAAGGGCGCGGCAGCTTTCGCCAAAAGTTGCCGAGATTGTCGACGATCTGGCCGAACTTTTGTCGAGCCAGGACTTCGACTTGGCGTCGACCCAGCGTTTGTTTCGAATGGCAACGACCGACTACGGCGTCGGCACAGTCGTGCGCGACATTGCGGCCGATCTGAGCGAACAGGCGCCGATGGCCAGTCTCGAAGTCGTGCCATTCTCGAAGAAGGTTTTCCGCGATCTGGCAGAAGGCCGGCTTGATTTGGTCCTCTATGCCAACGCGCCGGTGCCGGACAGCCTATTGACCGAGTATCTCTTCGAGGAGAGCTATTCCTGCGTCTGCCGAAAGGGCCATCCCGTTGTGCACCAAACGAAGCTTGGCGTCATACCAATGCACCCGTTTCTCGAATGGCCGCATGTTTTGGTGACTGTTTTCGGCGGACACTACGGGCTCATTGACGAGCGGCTAAAGGAGGTCGGGTTAGCGCGGCGCATCGCCTTGCGGCTGCCCTACTTCTCGGCCGCGCCGCTGGTGGTTGCGAAGTCGGATATGTTGCTGACGCTGCCGACGCGCACGGCTAAGCACATGGCGCATATCGCCGGACTGCAATGTTTAAAGCCTCCTGTGGAGGTCGAGAACTTCGGCTATATTCAGGTTTGGCACAAGCGAACCGACCTCGATCCCGCAATGGTTTGGTTCCGGCAATTGATCAAGCGCTGTTGCTCAGATGGTGAATGAGCGGACCCTACCGATCGATCGGCAGAGGCGCGAGAAAAGATAGGCTCGCGATCGCCCCCTATCGAACATGCTCTTGGCTGCGCCATCCGTCTGCGACCGCGTTTCGGCACACTTGCGCGGTGCAAGTCCGGTCAATCGCGGCGTTATTTCCGTCGTGGGCTCGTCGTCGTTTTTATCGGCAGCAAATTCTCAACAGCAGATAGTGAGCGCGCATCCACCGCGCTTGGATATTGCCGTGTCGCAAAGCTAAACTCACAGTGAGAGCGAAGGAAAGCAACGCAGGCTAGCCGCAATTATATCTGCTGGTGTGGCCGGGTCACGTATTGTTGCATTAACGATCACTGGGGGGTCGCGAAGATGGCGGATCGGGGCGCTGGCCGAGAGGATTTCAAGGGCACGATTGGCACGACGGCCCGGCAGTCGGAGCCCTGGTGGCCGGAGCGGCCGAGCGCGCCTGCCGGTGCGCCCAACGTTGTCGTAATCATGCTGGACGATACCGGTTTTGCTCAACTCGGTTGTTATGGTTCGGATATTGAGACGCCGAACATCGATCGACTGGCCGCGGGCGGCCTGCGCTATAACAATTTTCATACGACGGCGCTCTGCTCGCCGACCCGGGCCTGCTTGCTCAGTGGCCGCAATCATCACTCCGTCGGTATGCGGTTTCTGTCGAACGTCGACACCGGATATTCCAACTGTCGGGGCTACATCTCCAACAAGGCGGCAATTTTGCCGGAAATTTTGCGGTCTCATGGCTACAACACTTTCGCGCTCGGCAAATGGCATCTCACCAATATGGAAGACGTGAATCCCGCCGGCCCCTTCGATCAATGGCCGTTGCAGCGCGGGTTTGATCGCTACTATGGGTTCTTGGGCGGCGCCACGGATCAGTTTGCGCCGGAATTGGTATCCGACAACCAGCCGCTGAACCCGCCTAGCGAGGACGGCTATCATGTGTCCGAAGACTTGGTGGATCAGGCCATCAAGATGATTGGCGCCCAGCAATCGACCGCGCAGGGACGGCCCTTTTTCACGTATCTCGCCTTTGGCGCCACGCATTCGCCGCACCAGGCACCGAGGCGCTATTTAGACAAATACCGTGGCCGATATGACAAAGGCTGGGATGAAACCCGCGCTGCCTGGTTCGCCCGCCAGAAAGAGCTGGGTATTATCCCGGCGGAGACAACATTATCGCCGCGCAATCCCGGTATCGACGCCTGGAGCGACCTCGACGAGGGTCGGAAACGTGTCTATGCCCGCATGCAGGAAGCCTTCGCCGCCTTTCTCGATCACACGGACGATCAAATCGGGCGTTTGATCGATTTTCTCGAACAGCTTGAAATCCTCGACAACACGCTTGTTATACTTTTATCGGACAACGGCGCCAGTCAGGAGGGCGGCCGGGACGGCTCGCTCAATGAACTGATTTTTTTCAACCGTTTAAGGCCGACCATCGATGAAATGGTGCAACAAATCGACGATATCGGCGGCCCCAAACTCTACAACAACTATCCCAAAGGTTGGGCCCAGGTGGGTAACACGCCGCTGCGTTTCTACAAGCAGAACACCTATGAAGGCGGCATCCGCGACCCGCTGATCGTTCACTGGCCGGCACGCATTAAGGACGGCGGCAGTATTCGCTCCCAATACCACCACGCCATCGACCTTTTGCCGACGATACTGGGCTGTGTCGGTGTCGAAGCACCGGAAAGCTTCAACGGGCTGCCGCAATTACCGGTCGAGGGTATCGGCATGGGTTACAGCTTCGGCGAACCCGATGCCGAAGGCCGCCGTCGGGTGCAATATTATGAAATGCTGGGTCATCGCGCGGTTTGGGCCAGCGGCTGGAAAGCCGTCACCATGCACAAGGAAGGCACCGACTTCGATGACGACATCTGGCATCTCTACCATACGGATGTCGATTTCGCGGAATGCGAGGATCTGGCGGAAAGTCATCCGGAGAAATTACGGCGGATGATTTCGATGTGGTGGGCGGAGGCCGGCAAATACAATGTCTTGCCCCTGGACGACCGCACCATGGAATTGTTTGTCATGCGGCGGCCGACCGCGGCGCCGACAAACCAAATCCGCCTACGCCCGGGTCTGCCGCGGCTCAACGCCTTTGCGACGCCGAATATCCGCGACCGCTCCTATCAGATTACCGCCCGGATCGAGCGCGCCGACACCTCAGAGGAAGGCGTCTTGGTCGCCTGCGGTGCCCGCACCGGCGGCTACGCATTTTATGTTCAGGGTAATCACCTGATTTACGAATATAATTACGTCGGCCAGGCAACATTGATCAGATCGAATACGCCCCTCCCCGCCGGCGCTTGTAACCTTGGCATGCGCTTTGAAAAAAACGACAGAAATACGGGCGTAGTGAAGCTGTTGCTGGACGGCACGATAATCGGAGAGGGTGAGTTGGAAATGCTGCCCTGGCGTCAATCCCTGATGGGCCTGGATGTCGGCGCCGACCGCGGTTTCTCCGTCAGCCCTGCCTACGCATCCCCCTTCGAATTCCAGGGCACGCTCCATTTCGTGGATTATGATCTGGGCGATGACCAGAAAAACACCAAGAAGGCCGCCAAAGTCGAAGCCCGCAACGCATTGGTCGATCAATAGGGTTTCCGCCCTCTCAACACAATCGAGGATCTTCTGAATGACAACTAAGCCAGCGATAACCGAAGGCGACGACGCCGCTCGGGCGGTGCTGTCGGAGGCGGCAGAATGGCAAAAGATCATGGCCCTGGATGCTGAGAAGGTCCTGGACGTATACCTGGACATCAAGTCGCCGCACGCCTACTTGGCGGTGCAGCCCTCGTTGGAGGTCGCCCGAGACTACAAGGTCCGGGTGAACTTCCTTCCGTACACACTGAGTTATGCCGCGATCGGCGTCTCGACGAGCGTGGAGCCTGACATGAAGCGCCGCCCGGCGACACCGGCGGCCGATCGGAAGGCGCGGATGTACTACGCCGCGGCACGGCAGTATGCCGCCCTGCAGGGGCTTCCTTTCCGGAGCCCGCATCGGCTCCTCGACTCCGCCTCGGCGAACAAGGCCTTTCTCTTTGCCAAGCAGCAGGAACTTGAGGTGCCATTCCTGATGCGGGTCTACGTGCAGGGCTGGGGCAGCGGCTGGCGGGACTTCGAGATCGAGGCGTTCGAGCACCTGCACGACACCTTGGCCGAGGTCGGCGCCCACACCGACGGTTTCGAAGCGTTCATGGCCCCGAACGGCGCCGGGCAGATTGAGCTCGACAGCTGCATGGCGAAAGCCGAGGCCACTGGGATCACGGGCGTGCCGCACTACGTCTTCAACGACACCGCTTCGGGCCGAGAGCTCGGCCTGTTCGGCCGGGAGCACCTGGCGCTGATCCGGGAAAAATTTGGCGCGGAGGGACTGGCCCGGACGCCAGCGGTGCGCCCGGAGTTCTCGCACGCCTGGCGCGGACCCGCCGCGAAAAGATGAACTTATTAGGGTCTATCTAATTCGACAACAACGACCTCCGGCTGCAGGCTTCGTCGGTGGCCTCTGATCCGCGGACGCGGAAAAATCCCTTCGGGCACGCTAGACACTGGCCCGGTTGGCCGAGCGGCTTGTAGTGGAAGGTCCCGTCCGGACACGGTGTCTTGTAGTGGAACTTCGCTACGGCAAGCGACGCCTTGCCCGGTTTGGCGCAAGCGTTGTCGGCGGTCACCGGCGCCAGGCTGCGTTTATAGCTCGCCGGACAGGACCAGCATTCGCCGTTGTTGCGGGGATCGAAGAAGCTGCCCTTCTCGCAGCCGCCGGGGCCAATTCGGGTCGCTTTGGCGACCGCTGTCTTGCCTGGCTTGGCGCACGCATTGTTGGCGGTCACCGGCGCCAGGCTGCGATTGTAGTCGGCCGGGCAGGACCAACATTCGCCGCCTCTCCGCGGATCAAAGAATGTCCCCTTCGGGCAGCCGCCGGCGCTTTTGTACGTCGCCTTAGCGATGTCTTCTTTCAAGGCCGTCGTGCAGGCCTTGGCCGAGGTCACCGCTGTCAAACTGCGCCGGTAGCCTTTCGGACAGGACCAGCACTCGCCGCCCTTGCGGAGGTCAAGGAACGTGCCTCTGGGGCAATTGTCCTTCGCCTTGAAGCTGGCTTTGGTCGCCGTCAACTTGCCTGGTTTGGCGCACGCATTCTTGGCGGTTACCGGCGCCAGGCTGCGCTTGAATCCGCTTGGGCAGGACCAGCATTGGCCGCCCTTGCGGGGGTCGAAGAAGGCGCCTTTCGGGCAACCGCCCTTTTCGACAAACTTGGCGGCCGCATCGACTTTCTTGCCGGGCTTGGCACAGGCGTTGCTGGCGGTCACTGCCGTTAGGCTGCGCCGATACCCGCTCGGGCAAGACCAACATTCACCGCCTTTGCGCGGATCGAAGAACGTGCCAGCGGCGCAGCCGGACTTGCCTTTGTATTTCGCCTTGGCGGTTTTGCCGAGCAGTCCCGTGGCGCAGGCGTTTTTGGCCGTCACCGCCGCCAGCGAACGCTTATAGCCGCTTGGGCAGGACCAGCATTCACCGCCCTTGCGCGGATCGAAGAAGCTGCCCTTCGGGCAACCGGTCTTGCGATGGAATTTCGCTTTGGAGATGGATTCCTGTGCCGGCTTCACGCAAGAATTCTTGGCCGTCACCGGCGCCAGGGTTCGTTTGTAGCCACTCGGGCAGGTCCAGCATTCGCCGCCTTTGCGCGGATCGAAGAACGCGCCCTGCTGGCAACCGGCGTTGCGTCGCAGCTTGGCCTTGGAAATCGTCTCCTTCGGCGGCCGGAGGCAAGCCTCGCCCGAGGTCACCGGCGCAACGCCTCGCGTGAAGCCGCTTGGGCAGCTCCAGCATTCGCCGCCTTTGCGCGGATCGAAAAAACTGCCCGAAGGACAGCCTTTTTTGCGATGCAGCTTGGCCCGCGTGGCGGTCAGTTTGACCGGCCGCGCGCAGGCGTTTTTGGCCGTCACCGGCGCCAGGCTGCGCTTGAAACCGCTCGGGCAAGACCAGCATTCACCGCCTTTTCGCGGATCATAGAAGCTGCCCCTGGGGCAACCGGCCTTGCTCGCCAACGTCGCCTTGGAGATGGATTCCCGGGCCGGCTTGGCGCAGGCGTTCTTGGCCGTCACCGGTGCCAGGGTGCGATTGTGATCACTGGGGCAGGACCAGCATTCGCCGCCCTTGCGCGGATCGAAGAAACTGCCTCCGGCGCAGCCCGGCCTTCGGGTTTGCGTGGCATGGGCGATGGATTCGCGCGGCGCCCGACGGCAGGCATCGGCCGCGGTGACCGGCGCCAAGGTACGCTTGAAATTGTCCGGGCAGCTCCAACACTCACCGCCCTTGCGCAGGTCATAGAACGTGCCGCTGCCGCATTTGCGGGCGTCTGCATGGAAGTAGGCCTTGGTGAATTCGACATCCGGTGGTGCAACCACCTCGCCGTGATCGGCCACGGCCGGTGTCGATACCATGCTACCGACCGCGATCATGCCAGCGGCCAGAACCTGGCCAGAGAAAAATCGTTTCATGGTGCGCTACCTTCGATCCAGCTCAAGTCCCACTCTGTTCGACGCCGCGCCGGTAAGTCATAGTGCCGGACGAATCCGCCAAGGGCAACACGCGGCACCACCGCCCCGTCACGGAGTATGCACGCGTTAGAGCTGAAATTGTCAGGCGTGCCGGTCGGCGCGGATCATGTTCGAAACGCTCCAGCCTATCATTTTCAACAGTACCTGCCGGCGTCTTTACCGATGATAATCATTTCAAATAAAGGTGGGCTTGGACGCTGACGAATGGACTTCGGGCATACAATCCCAAGCAGGGAACAGAATTATTCGTTGATATCTTCCCGGTGACCTTATCAAGGGTCGGCGGGTGAGGCCGGTTGAGCCGGGATTAAGATATCATCAGGACATATTTTTGATCCTGATTGCCGAAACACATCGGCCGACCGTCTTCCGCCTTATGGATTTTGATATGCCGACCTCTTGTAGGAACCACCGACGCTGACTGTTGGTCGCTCCGGCGCGTACATCGGGTAGCAGGCCGGGCCCGTCGGAGGACGTTGTTGGCAACATCGCTTTTCAATCGTTGGTTCGCGATCAAATTGGTTTTCGTATGTATGTTGGGGTTTGCCGTCGGTCTCGGCATGACCGAATTCGCGATCACATATTTCATCCGCTGAGCCGTTGAGTTGGACCCGTCAGGCGAACTGCGCCTTGCGGTCGGCGTGGATCATGTCGGCGGCTTTTTCCGCGATCATGACGGTCGGCGAATTGGTGTTGCCGGAGGTGATCGTCGGCATGATCGAGGCGTCGACGACGCGCAAACCGTCGAGGCCGTGAACCCTGAGCCGTTCGTCGACCACGGCCATCGGGTCGGCGCCCATGCGGCAGGTGCCGACGGGATGAAAGATTGTCGTGCCGAGATCGCCGGCGGCTGCCAAGAGATCTTCGTCCGACTGCGCCTCGGGGCCGGGCTTGAATTCTTCCGGCTCGAATTGGGCCAACGCCTTGGTCTCCAGACAGATCTCCCGCGTTCGCCGGATCGATTGCACGGCAACTTGCTGGTCGCGGACGGCGGACAAATAATTCGGCTGAATGATCGGTTCGGCCTTGGCGTCGGCCGATCGGATGCGCACATGGCCACGGCTTTCCGGCCGGAGATTGCAGACCGAGGCGGTGAACGCCGGGAACGGATGCAGGGAATCGCCAAGCTTTTCCGTCGACAAGGGTTGGATGTGATATTGTAAATCCGGGGTTTCCAGGCTCGGGTCGCTTTTCGTGAAGCAACCAAGCTGGCTCGGCGACATCAGAAGCGGGCCTTTACGAAACAAGAAATACTGCAGACCCATTTTGACCCGGCCGAGCCGCGTTCCGGCCTGTTCGTTCAACGTAATAGTGTTGCGAACCTTATAGACCGTCCGTACTTGCAAATGATCTTGCAAATTTTCACCGACGCCTTCCAGCGCATGAACGGGCGCGATGCCGTGCGCACCGAGCAACGTGGCCGGTCCGACGCCGGAGAGTTGCAACAGCTTCGGCGAATTGACGGAACCGGCCGACAGGATCAATTCGCCCTTCACATTCACCCGCGCCGGGTGGCCGTCGACGTCCAATTCCAAGGCCGAGGCCCGCTTGCCGTCGAAAAGGATGCGCCGTGCCTCGGCACCGGTTACCACCATCAAATTGTCGCGCCCCGCCGCCGGCCTTAAGAAGGCCTTGGCGGTACTCCAGCGCACGCCTTTGCGTTGATTGACTTGAAAATAGCCGACGCCTTCGTTGGTGCCGCGGTTGAAATCGTTGGTCTCGGGGATGCCCGCCTCGATGGCGGCGGCCTGGAAGGCGTCGAGGATTTCCCACCGCAGCGGAATGTCCTCGACCCGCCATTCACCGTTGGCACCATGGAAGTCGTCGGCACCGCGGACATGGAACTCGGAGCGTTTGAAATAGGGCAGCACGTCATCCCAGCTCCAGCCGGCGCTGCCGAGCTGGCGCCACTGGTCATAGTCGCGCGCCTGTCCGCGCATATAGATCATGCCGTTGATCGAGGAGCAGCCGCCCAAGGTCTTGCCCCGGGGATAACTCAAGGCGCGGCCATTGAGCCCCGGCTCCGCCTCGGTCGCGTAACACCAGTCGGTGCGCGGGTTGCCCATGGTGTAGAGATAGCCGATCGGGATATGGATCCAGATGTAGTTGTCCTTGCCGCCGGCTTCCAGCAACAGGACGCGCTGATCGGGATCGGCGCTCAAGCGGTTGGCGAGCACACAGCCGGCCGAGCCGGCGCCGACAATCACGTAATCGAAATCACCGAGTTCCCGCGCCGCTTCGGCCATTGCCGTCTCTCCTGTCGATCGATCAGTCCTTGGTCACCAGCACCGCGTCGAGGGCAACCGCGCCCTGGCCGGCAGGCCGCACCAGAAACGGGTTCATGTCGATGGCTTCGATGGTATCACCGTGGGCCGCGGCGAACGTCGAAAGCAGCGACAGCGCCGTCGCCAACGCTTCGAGATCGGCCGGTGGCGCGCCACGCAAGCCTTCCAGCACCGGATAAGCGCGGATCTCCTTAATCATGCGGTGGGCTTCGTCGCGGTCGAACGGCGCCACGCGAAACACCACGTCTTTCAAGGCCTCGACGAAAATACCGCCTAACCCGAACATCACCACCGGACCGAAAATCGGGTCGCGGTGGACGCCGAGGATGGTTTCAACGGCGTTGGTCATGTCGACCATCGACGCGATCATGATGCCGTCGACCGCCGCCTCCGGTGCCGCCTTGGCTGCCGCCGCCAAGATGCCATCATAGGCTTCGCGCACCGCGGCGTCATCGTCCAGGCCAAGCCGAACGCCGCCGATATCGGTTTTATGGGTAATCGCGCGTGACACGATCTTGGCAACGACCGGGCCATCGAATTGACCGGCGGCGCCGACCGCTTCGTCGGCGCTCTGGGTCAGCCGGTGGGGCACCGTCGGCAGCCCGGCCTCCGCCAAGACGCCCAAGGCTTCGACTTCGGTCAACGTGCCGCGCGGCAGAACCGTGTCGCTCGGGTCAACCTTCGGCCGGTTGAAGTCTTGGGTGAAGGCGCGGCGAAATCCCGCCATGGCGCCGAGTGCCCGGGTTGCGTGGGTCGGTTCTTCAAATACCGGAATGCCGACGCCTTCAATCACACTTTTATAGTCGGGCGACGACATCCCGGAAATCGTAATGGCGGCGTCCGGCGCGTCTTTGATGATCTCCTGCCAGAATTTCATATTGACGGCTTCGCGTTCCGGGTTGGCGCCAACCGACCCTTGGAAGGCGACAATGCTGTCATAGCCGCCTTCGTCGAGCATCAGCCCGATGGCGCGCTGCAGCAGGGTCGGGTCGTTTAAGACCTGACCAGTGATGTCGAGTGGGTTGCGCACGCCGGCGAACGGCACCCATTCCTTGACCTTGGCTTGCACCGCCGCCGGCATCTCGGCGACGTCCAAGCCGCGCATGGTCGCGTCATCGGCCATCAACACGCCGACGCCACCGGATACGGTCATCAACCCGACCTTGTCGGACTTCGGTAGTTTGCCGATGGCAACGGCGCAGCCGATGTCGAAGAACTCCTCGATCGAGCTAGCGCGGTAGACGCCGAACTGTTTGAACAAGGCATCGTAGACCGCGTCGGCGCCGGCCAAGGCCGAGGTATGGGATGCCGCCGCCTCGGCGCCGGCTTCGGTGCGGCCGAGCTTGATCGCCACCACCGGTTTCTCATTGCGTCGCGCCATTTCCAAGGCTTCCAACATCTTCGGCCCGTCACGGCAGCCTTCGATGTAAAGCAATATGACTTCCGTATCCGGATCGTTGGCCAGAAAGCCGAGGCAATCGGCGACCTCGACGTCGGCCTCGTTGCCGGTGGTCATGACATGGCTCATCAGAATGCCGCGCTTGCGCGCCATCCAAGTGCAGAGGCCGCCGAAGGCACCGGATTGGCTGACCAGCCCGATCTTGCCGCCGGGCCTGACGTCGACATCAAAGGCCGGATGAAAGGTCGCCGCCATGCGCGCCGGGAAATTGATTAGGCCCATGCAGTTCGGCCCCATCATGCGGATACCGGCACTTTGCACCAGGCCCTTCAGATATTCCTGCTCGGCCCGGCCTTCGTCGCCGACCTCGGCGAAACCGGCGCTGAACATGACGATGCCGCCGACACCCTTGGCCGAGCAATCCTCGACCGCGCCACGGACCGCCTGGCCCGGCACCGCCAAGATGACGAGATCCACCGGCTCGGCAATATCGCGGATGTTGGCATAGGCCGGCAGCCCCTGAATTTCCGGCGCCTTCGGATTGACCGGATAGATCGGCCCGTCGAAGCCGGCCGACTTCAGGAAACTCACCGGTCGGCCGCCGATCCGCATGGGATCGGATGATGCGCCGATGACGGCCACGGAACGCGGCGCAAACAGACGCGAGAGCGAGGGAAGATCGATCAATTCAGCGGTCATGTGGCGGCAGCCCCTGGCGGTAGGAAAGGTAGAGATGGCGGATCGTTTTCGCTTGAACGCGGTCAAATCGGATTATAGCCGTCCGCAGAGGCTCGGCAATCCGCCAGCGCCCGGCCAATAGCAAGCCGCCGAAAGACACTGTATATTACGCTTTCCAAAGGGCTGAACCGGGAACAAGAAAAAATGTTCGATGTCGACAAGTTCGTTGAAGACTGCAAGGCCGCCGTCTCCGAGGGTCAGAAAGCCGTGCGTGAGGTCGTTGCCGAGGCGGTAAGCGATCCGGCCGCGGTCATCAAGGGGGTCGGCGCGCCCGAGCATGCGGGGATCGTGCCGCTGTATCGCGCTAAGGACCTGACCATCATCAACTTCGCCTGGGCGCCCTATATGTGCCTGATGCCCCATAATCATCAGATGTACGCCATTATCGGCATTGTGAACGGTCGCGAAGACAACGTGTTTTGGCGGCGTACCGAAAACAGCATCGAAGCGGCCGGCGCGGAAACTTTAGGGCCAGGTGATGTAGCGACCCTCGGCCACCAGATCATTCATTCGGTGACCAATCCGATCGGCAAGATGACGGCGGCTTTGCACGTCTATGGCGGCGATTTCTTCGAACCCGAAGTCCCGCGCGTCGAGTGGGATCACGAGACCCTGCAGGAACGGCCCTGGGAAATCGAGCGAGCGCGAAAAGTCTTCAGCGACGCCGAAGCGCGGTTCCGCGCCATGCCGTCATAGGCGCAAGTCGTCAAGCCGGCCGCGCGGCGCAGGCGGATGACGCCAGACCGGAATTCGGCGGGATTCTCACGCCGTATAGGACCTATGAATCCAACATCGGCAAGCCAGCACCAAGGGTGACCAAGGCGGTGGCCGGCGTCGCGCCCTGCCATCCCGCGAGTTCATCCAGGCTGATCGACTCCCCGCCGTCGCTGCCGGCCAAGACCACGGTGTCGCCGAGGCTGAGTGCCAGCTCGTCCGGCACGTCGAAGGTCAGATGCTCCAAGGAAACGCCGAGTACGGCCAAGCGCCGGCCCTGACAGAGCACCACGGCCGATTGCCCCGGCCGTGCCGGACGGTAGCCATCGTTCAATCCGCAGGGCACGACGGCGGTGCGCCGGCCCTGGCGCCGGCGGTGATAGCCGCCGCCGCCGGGCGGTGGTCCGGCGCCGTGATCGCCGATGTGGATGACCCGAGCCTTGATGGCGCGCAGCACCGGCCGGAACGGCGCGATGTCGGTAAACCCCGCGACGACCGGCGACAGGCCGTAGAGCACATGGCCCGGACAGACCGCGGAAAGATCGTCGCGCCAGCCCATCAGCAGGGCCGAGCTTGCCAGCGCCTGGGTCACCGGCGGATCGATTCCGGCCGCCTTGAGCTCACGGATCAGCGCATAGAACAGCGGCAGGCGTTCTTCCGTCCAGGCCATGCTGGCGGCATCCTTGAACGCCAGATGGGTATAGATACCCTGGAGGTCGATGTCGGGCCGAACCGCCAACTGGGTGATGAACCGGGCCGCCTGGTCGAGGGTGACACCGACCCGTCCGAGACCGCAATCCACCTTGACGAATACCGGCGTCGGCCCCGCGTCCGTGCCCGCCGCGATGTCAGCGGTTTCTTGATTGAACACCGTCGGGACGAGGTCGTGGTCGCGCAGCGTTGCTGTCGCTTCCGGCAAGGCGCCGGCCAGCATCAGGACCGGCGTGGTGATCCCGGCACGGCGGATCGCCGCGGCCTCGTCGAACGAACCGGTCGCCAGCATGTCGACGCCGGCCGCCGCCAAGGACCGGGCAACAGGCACGATGCCGTGGCCATAGGCGTTGGCCTTGACCGAGGCGATGATTTGAACGCCGTCGCCGACCCGCTGCCGCACTTCGGCCAAGTTGGCGCCAAGTGCCGCTTCATCCAGTTCGATCCAGGCGGGATGCGCCGCCAGCCGTGCGGCGGCGGCGACCGGTTTATCGGTCATGCTTGCATCCGGATCCTCAAGCGGTCTTGGCGGCTTGCCAGGTCTCTACGGTGGTGCGCGCGGCGGCGTGATCAAACGCGGCGTCGTCGGACCCCGTCGGTGCGGCAAGCTCGACGACATAGCCGTTGGGATCACGGAAATAGATGGATTGGCAGAAACCATGGTCGGCGGGACCGCGGGTATCGACGCCGGCTTGTTTGCCCTTGGCCAACATGGCGAGCAATGAGTCTTGGTCGACGGTCAAGGCGATGTGGAGATCGAAATCATGTTGCTCTTTGAAATCGAAAGGCACGTCCGGCACCTCGAAGAACGCCAGGCAGGAGCCGTCGTCCATCTGGAAGAAGGTGTGCAAGACGTTGGCGGAGCGGCCGGTCTTGGTCTCGCCGATCGGCAACGCCTCGACCAAAGGCAATCCCAGAAAATCCTCATAGAATCGCCGGGTTTCTTCGGTATCACGACAGCGATAGGCATTGTGGTGCAGTCCTTTGATCATAGGATGGTCTCCTTCTGTGGGTTGGTTGTTTGGTTTGTCGTTGCCCGCCGCGACCGTGCCGAGACGGCGAAGCAGCGCCCGAGCCGCTTCTTGTTCCGCCCGCGACAATCCGCTTAGGGCCTGTTCCATGGCAATTTGGTGATCGGGAAATATGCCGGCAATCAGCGCCCTGCCCTTGTCCGACAGCGCGGCCAAACGGACCCGTTTGTCGCCCACCGGCGTTTCCCGGACGACCAGGCCCTTCCGTTCCAGCTGATCCACCAGATAAGTCATGCCGCCGCTGGTCACCAGGATCTTTCGCTGCAGCGCGCTGAGTTGGAGCGGCCCTTTGTGGTACAGCGCTTCCAACACGCCAAACTCACCGGGTGTCAGGCCATAGCGGCGGATGTCTTCCGCCGCCCTGGCCTGCACCGCGTTGAAGGCGCGCGCCAATACGGTCCAAAGTCCCAGGGCTGGCGATTTTTCAGGCGTTGATTGCATTTCGCACATCAATCAGTAATTATCTTAGTACTAAGATGTATGTCGGAATCGCTCGAATGCAAATTCTTTTTTTCAAGGCTGCATTACCCAATGCATGATGACTTGCAAGGCACACGCATATTCACGAGGCTGTCGTCTGTGCCTTACGGACAATTTGAAATGGAGGCTGCCATGCGCGAAATCGGCCGACAAATAATGCGCCGCTGGGTGATAGGGTTGATCGCGTTAGCGTCGCTCGGCGCCTGTGCTCAGCCGTCGAATGTCAGCTACGTTGACGTCAATCCCTACTACCGCCCGTCGTTGGTCAGTTGGATGACGGTCGACGGGCGGATGCCGGCCGAAATCCACGGCCAGCCGTTCGCGACAGGTCAAATCGAGCCGGAGGCGATCGCCGAGTCGATCGCAGGACCGGTGTTCGCGTCGCCGAGCCGGTTGACCGCCGACCCGGCGGCGGCCGAAGCACGCGGCGGTCATCGGATCGTGCTGGTGTTCAATCCTGAAGGCGCGCCGAAGTTCCGGCAGGTATGCGCCGATGCGGCATCGATCAAGCGCACGGCGCCCGGCGAGCAAATGACCACCCACGCGGCATTCTGTGCCCACGAGAAAATCGTCTCCACGGCCGTGGTCAAAAGCAAGACCGGGTCAAATACGGCCGACCCGCTGTTTCAATCCGCGATGTCGCAGCTGATCGCCAACCTCCTGCCGGCCTTCGACCCGACGACGCAACGGGGCTTCGGTTTCGGTCCGCGGATGCGCCGGCGAAAGTGACGATCACTCTTTGGTCGCCACGCGATAACCGGCCGCCTTCCAGGCGGGAAACCCATCAGCGAAATAGTAGACGTTGGTAAATCCCCAATTGAGTGCCTTGGCGCAAGCATGGGCGGAGCGGTAGCAGGACTTGCCGAAACAATAGAACACCACTGGTTCGTCCGACCGGACGACCTTCTCGAGGTTTTGCCGGTTCAAATCGGCATAAAGATCGAGATGGATGCTACCCGGAATATGCCCTTCGGCATGCGCACCGACACTGCGGACATCGACAAACAGAACATTTTGGTCAAACAGCTTGCGCGCCGCCGCCAAATCGATTTTCGCGGCACCGTCGACATCAAAGGCCGCGCCTTTCTCGACGACGCGGGCAAGAAAGTCTTTCTCTTCCTCGAGCGGCGCGGCGCCTTCAGGCACGCCTGCCCGGCGCAGCCCTTCCCTCACCCGCTCCATGTCCACGGGGTGATTGAAGGTGATCCAGCGACCGACAAATCCAAGCGTCATCGGTACCCATCCTCGTTCGGCGCTTTGCTTGTCCGATTTGTCAATCACGACCTTTGCTTCGTCTATACGACCCAAGAAGCCATAGGTCGCCGCCAAATCGTCATAAAACATCGTTCCATAGCCCGAACCGCGATTGACCGCCCGTTCCAAAACCGCGGCCGCTTCAGCGAACCTCTCTTGCCCGAATAGGCTCCGGCCCAAGGCGCCGAGATAGTCGGCACGGTAGTGCGGGTTGAAACGCATGGCTGTCCGCGCCGCGGCCTCCGCCGCCGTGTGCTTACCAGACCGGTGCAATATATTGCTGCGGACGATGTAGCTGTCGGCGTCGTTGGGATCGAGTGCGATGCCTTCATCAATTTCAGCCAAGGCGTCGTCATAGCGTTTTTGATGCAACAGAATTTGCGCCGAAACCTGCCGGGCCAGCGGGCTCGGCTGCGCCAGTGCCTTGGCGAGATTGTCGTTGGCCCGGTCAAGAATATCTTGCCAGGGCAAGTCGAGCGCCATCGGCACTTCCCAACCGATTTCGATTGCCGCCCAGTATACCGCAGCCAGGCCCGCATAAGCGCGAGCGTAGGCTGGATCAAGTGTGGTCGCTCGTTCAAAATGCGCGATGGCGGCTTTGTGTGTCTCAGGTGTGTAGCGATGGTAGAGTTCGAGACCACGCAGGAACGCGTCGTAGGCTGCCGGCACCGCCGTCTCCGGCGCGCCGACATGCGCCTGTTCCGTCGTTGGTAGCTTGACTGCCAGCGCAGCGATGATTTGACCGATCACTTTGTCCTGCAGCGCGAACACGTCGGCCAATGTCCCGTCATAGCGCTCCGCCCATATATGATGGCCGGTCAAAGCGTCGATGAGCTGGGCGTTGATCCGCACAGTATCGCCGGCGCGCCGGACGCTGCCTTCAACGACGTAGCGGACGCCCAGTTCTTCGGCGACCTGCTGCACCTTCACCGCGCGCCCTTTGTAGGCGAAGGTTGAATTGCGGGCGATGACGAAGAGACCGGACAGTTTCGACAGATCGGTGATCAAGTCATCGGTCAGCCCGTCCGCGAAATAGTCCTGTTCAGCGTTGTTTGACATATTGTCAAAAGGCAAGACCGCGACCGACGGCTTGTCCGGCAAGGCGAACGCCATGCGGTCGACCGCCGCCGGTTCGATGTCATTCCCCGAGAGCATCCACCAACTGCCTACGGCAGCCGCGAGCAATATCACAGCGGCGAAAGCCGCCACTTGCCATGCACGGCCTTTTTGTGCCGCCGGCGACGCTTCAACCGGTGTTGCCAGCGCCGTCGCCCGGTCATCGAAGACCACTTGGAACGCCCGAACCGGGCGGGCGATGTTCTTGACCTCTATCTCGCCGAGATCCTCGAGTCCCAAATCAAGCTTGTCGCGAATTTGATCCCGCGCCGATCGCGACAGACAAATGCCGCCGGCCGGTGCTAAGCCTTCGAGGCGCGCGGCAATATTCACGCCATCGCCGTAGAGGTCATCGTCCTGTGCAATAACATCGCCCAAATTGATGCCGATACGAAAAACGAGACGCCGATCTTCGGCAATCGGCATGTTGCGCGACTGCATTGCCACTTGGACGTCTACGGCAAACAGAACGGCGTCGACGACACTTGCGAATGCCAACAACACGCCGTCGCCCATGAGCTTGACCACACGGCCGTGATATTGCGCCGCTTTAGGCTCGATCAATTCCGTGCGGTGAGATTGCAACGCCGCCAGCGTTGCCGCCTCATCATCGACCATGAGGCGGGAATAGCCGACCACATCGGCAGCCAAAATAGCAGCGAGTTGGCGCTCCACGGGCGGTCTCCCTCAGGCCCGATAGTAGCGGCTGACGACGAAAAAAGCCACGGCCCCGGTGTCACTTCCCAAGGCGCAGATGCGCTGTTCAAGCGACCTGAACATTGCTAGCCTTATCGTGTATGGAGACTTAGGCCGATGACGCAACGCATACAGCTTATCCAAACTCGGGCAGGCCAATCCGAAGTCGTTCGCTACGGCGAAAGTGGAGCGCTTTGCCTGGTGTTGCCGGGCGCCGGCGGCGGCGTACGTGGCTACGGCGGGCTTTGCCGTTGGCTGGCATCCCGAGGATTTGAAGTGGTCGGCGTCAATCCGCGCGGCAGCGGCGCCAGCACCGCGCCCATGACCGGCTTGACGCTCCGTGACTTCGCCAACGACGTTGCCGATGCCATCGACAGCTTAGGCGGCCCAGCGCTTGTCGTCGGCCACGCCGGCGGCAACCGGGTGGCACGCATGCTGGCGTCCGAGCGTCCGGAACTTGTCACGGCCGTGGTGCTGTTGGCCGCCGGCGGCAGCGTGGCCGGCGAACCGGAAGCGTACGCCGCGTTGGCGGCCTCGGGCGATGCGGCGCTCTCCGACACTGAACGACGGCGCCATGTCGAGGCGGCGAACTTCGCGCCCGGCAACCGGCTTCCGGACGGCTATCCAACGCCCGATCGATCCGGCGACACGTTGCGTGCTTTCGGCGCGGCGATCCGCAACACACCGGACGATGGCTGGACCACCGGCGGCAGCGCGCCGATGCTGATCGTGCAAGGCAAACAGGACCGCCTGGCGCCACCCGCCAATGGCCACGCCTTGAAGGCGCGGGTCGGCGAGCGCGCCACGCTGATCGATCTGGACAACGCCGGCCACGCCTTGTTTCTGGAGCAGCCGGAACGGATCTGTGCCGCCATTACGGACTTCGTGACCGTGCACGGCCTTGCCTAGGCGCGCGCCACAGATCCGGTCTAAGATCGCCTCCGCGTTATGACCAACTGAAGGACGATGAGAGCCATGAAAGCGTCGATTGCCATTGGCGGCTATGCCCGCGACGATATCCTGGGCACGGTGGAATTCGTCCGTGCCGCAGAGCGGCTCGGCGTCGATTGCGTCTGGTCGGCGGAGGCCTGGGGCCAGGACGCGGTGACCAGCCTCGCCTATCTCGCCGCCAAGACCGACACCATCAAGCTCGGCACCGGCATCATGCAAATCAGCGCCCGCGTACCGTCGATGACCGCAATGACCGCGCTCTCGCTCAGTCAGCTAAGCCGTGGCCGCTTCGTGCTTGGCCTCGGCGCCAGCGGACCGCAGGTGGTCGAGGGCCTGCATGGCGCCGCCTATCAAGGACCGTTGACGCGCCTGAAGGAAACCGTCGAGATCGTGCGCCTCGCCTTCCGCGGCGAAAAACTGCGCTATGACGGCCGCTATCATCAGCTGCCGCGGCCGGGCGGCGAAGGCAAAGCCATTCGCCTTGACCATCCGCCGACCGAGATTCCGATCTATCTGGCAACGCTCGGCCCGAAATCCTTGGTCTATACCGGCGCGGCTGCCGATGGTTGGCTCGGCACCTCGTTCTCGCCGGACCATGCGGAAGCCCACCTCAACCATATCGCCAAAGGCGCCAAGGCGGCGGGTCGGTCGCTCGCCGACATCCACCTCAACGCCGCCTGCTCCGTCGCGGTCGGCGAGAACGTCGAGGAATTGATCGATTCCCGTCGCCCCGCTGTCGCTTTCTCCATGGGTGCGATGGGCTCGGCCACCACCAACTTCTACAACGACGCCTTCAAGCGCGCCGGCTACGCCGACGACGCCATTGCGATCCAAGAACTCTGGCTCAAAGGTCAACGCGAGGAGGCCGCCAAACGCGTGCCCGACGACATGGTCACCAAATTCGCCGCCATCGGCACCCCCGACATGGTCCGCGAGCGCTTCCGAACCTACCGCGACGCCGGCATCAACGGCCTGACCTTCCGCTACGACATCTCCGATCCCAAGGGCCAAATCCCGCTGCTCGAACAAACCATGGATTTGATTCGCGGGTGAATACAATATTTGTCAAAAAGTCCCTCAGCTTCGCCTCAGTGTACTTTTTGCCAGACAAATAATGACAAATCAGTCCTTGAGGCGGCCCGACGGGCTGATTTCGACCCTTTCTCTTACTGATCATGACCTTCGGTCATGATCAGAGTCCGCAACAAATGGAGCCTTTCAGGCGCAATTTGTTGCCAACCAAGAACCAGTTAGCACATCGCCGAGCCGCCTCAAGATGTGCTAACGCAATTTTCTTGATTGAAGAAAAGTACACTGAGCGTAGCGAAGGACTTTTCTTCAGGGTCAATCAATGCTGTAGCAACACCGGCACGCGGGCGGCGGTGACGATTTTTTGCGTGGCGCGGCCCAAGCCGAATAGCGCGTCCAGGGCATTTTCGCCGTGCGCGCCCATGATCAGCAGATCTGCGCCCAATCCATCGACGGCCTTGAGCAGGGCCCGGGCCCGGCCGCGGGCGGTCAGCTGGTCGGAGGAAAAACGCTCGACCGCCATGATCACGTCATAGGCGCCGAGATATTTCGCAAGTGTGCCGAGGCTGTCTGACGACACGTCACCGCCTGACAGGACGGTCACTTTGCCGGCCAGCTGCAACAATGCGATCGCGGATTTGACCGCGGCCGCCGCCTGCTGGCTGCCATTCCAGGCGATCACCGGATTGGCGGCGAACGCCCTCGGTGGCTCGGGCGGCGTAATCAGCACCGGCCCGGCGGTTTCGAATACGGCAGCGTTGAAGCCGGCCGCCGACGGCCCTTGCTCTTCCGTTAGCCGCTCCATGATCACCAGATCGGTGAGCGGGCCCAAACGCGCGATCAGTTCGGCGGCGGTTTCCTCGGTGATCGACCATTCCGCACCGGACCAGTCGGCACAGACCGTGTCGTAAGCCGTCCGGGCCCGCTCGGCCGCGGCGTCGGCTTCGCCGCTGTCGTCGGTGACGACGGCGACGTCGCCGGCGGCATAGACGCCGCGGGCCGGCATCGCGGTATAAACGACACTGATCTCGGCCGACAGCCGGCGCGCCACCAGCATGGCCGAGGTCAAAGAGGCGGCGTCGTTGGCGCTGCCGTCGATGGTGATCAACAGTCGTTTCATGCCGTCTGTTCCTTTCTCACCCAAATGATGCCGTTGAAGGCGTGCCGCTAACAAGCTAAACCTGGCACATCGTATCATGCCTGTGGGATTCGCCGATGCCGGTTCGATTGATTGTGGTGTTGCTGATGCTGCTGCTCGGTCTGGCAGCGTGCCAAGAACGGCGGCCTTACGCCGAGCGCATGGCGTCGGTCTGCCAGTTCGAGGCCTGCAGCTGCTTGCGCAAAGGCCGCTTGATTCGGACCGACAAGCAGCCGGTCAAATGGCGCGCCAACGGCCAAGCCTATTGCCCGGAAGGCTATCGCATCGAACGCGACCGGTTCCGCGGCGATCCATAGGAGTACGGCCTAAGGCCGTGCTCCTATGGGTTCTGCCTTTGGCCGCTGGCCTCCGGCCAGGCGTTTCCAAGCCGGCCCGCTCCCCCACCCGTCCGCCCAGCGTGCCGGCTTGGAACCGCTACGCCAGAGGATCACGGCCATACCGCTTGGGTGGCCGGGCGGGGGAGCGGGATGGCCGTGATCCGTCGGCCGGAGGCCGCGGGCCAGAGGCAAAAACCGAGAGCGGGCCGGCTTGGAACGCTCCGCCGGAGGCGGGCGGCCAGAGGCAGACTACTCCGGCGCCGTTACCCCGGTCTGATCGGCGATGATGCGGTAGTGCTCGATGCGCCGGTGGGCGGCGAAATTGAACAGGGCGTCCTTGTTGCGTGCGGCGAGGTCGAGGTCGCAGCGGGCGCTGATCAGTTCGTCGTCCTTGGTCGAGCATTGCGCGGCGATTTCGCCGGACGGCGCGACGATGACGCTGCCGCCAATAAGGTCGCAGCCTTCCTCGAAGCCGGCCTTGGCGATACCGACGACCCAGGTGCCGTTCTGATAGGCACCGGCCTGCATGCAGAGATGATTGTGGAAGCTGGCGAGATTGTCATAGGTCGGATCCCACGGCAGATGCGCCGGCGTGTTGTAGCCGAGCATGACGATTTCAGCGCCGCGCAGCGCCAGCACGCGGTAGGTCTCCGGCCAGCGCCGGTCGTTGCAGATGCACATGCCCATGACGCCGCCCATGGTGCGGAACGTCGGGAATCCGAGATCACCGACGTCGAAATAGCGCTTTTCCAAATGCTGGAAAGGAAAGTCCTCGCGGTTGTCGGGATGACCGGGCAAATGGACTTTGCGGTATTTACCGACGATGGCACCGGCCTTGTCGACCAGGATCGCGGTGTTGAAGCGGCGCGTTTTGCCGTCGACTTCGGTGAGCTCCGCGTAGCCGAGATAAAACCCGATGCCGAGGTCCTTGGCGGCCTCGAACAACGGCTGGGTCGCCGCCGACGGCATTTCGCGTTCGAACCAGGAATCGAGTTCCTCCTGCTCGGTCATCCACCAGCGCGGAAAGAACGACGTTAGGGCCAATTCGGGAAAGACCACGACGTCGGCGCCGCGGCCATGCGCCTCCCGCATCAGTTCCAGGAGCCGGGCGACAACGCTCTGGCGGCTCTCCGCCCGGGCGATCGGCCCCAATTGGGCGCCGCCAACCATTATGGTTCTTGCCATGCCGCTCTCCCATCTCACGATCCTGTCGCAACAAAGACAGCCTAACAAAACAAACCGCAGTTATGGAAGTCCGCCCTAAATGCCGCACTCTGATGGCGGCCAGGCACGACGATAGCGTTGACGGCTTACGCGAACGGCATACCGCCGACCGGCAACAGACAGCGCCGATCGCACGGCCCTTCCGCCATCGCCGGACAATCAACGACATTTTCACGCTTCATGAACAGCCGGTCGGCGACCGAGAATATCACTGCAAGCTTGCGCCCTCGAGCCGGACAATGGACCCACTCTGTCGTTAACAGGCCGGTCCTTGGGACTTCCTCGCACGTCGTCGATAAATTATTTGTTTGCATGGCGTTACAGCTCCTTTCTCATCGAGAATAGCAGCACAGCTTATGGGGCATTATGTCAAGAACTGTCGACTGCGGCATTGACTTGGGTCAATCAAGCCCGCTTGATGCGCCTATTCGTTTTGAACGGCATGGGGGAATGTCGGCATGGGCGAAGAACCGATCTACTATGAGGACATCGACACCGGCGGGACCTTGCAGGCGGACGGATTCGACGTCACCACGCCGGACATCGTCGCTTTCGGCAACCAGTTCGATCCCCGCATCGTTCATACCGACGAAGAGGCCGCGCAATCCTCGATCTTCGGCGGCCTGGTCGCATCAGGCATCCACAATCTCGCGGCTTGGAACCGGCTCCGTTTCGATGCCGAGGCCGGCCTGGTCCAACTCGCCGGCCTCGGTCTCGACGAACTACGCTACCAGGCGCCGGTTCGGCCCGGTGACCGGCTGCATTTGCAGGCGGAATGCATCGAAAAACGCCGCTCGCTCAGCAACGCCGATCACGGCATCATGCGCTTCCGCCACCGCCTGTTGAACCAGCACGACGAAGAAGTCATGACCCTGATCGTCAGCCTGCTGGTCGCCCGGCGACCTGATCACTAAGAGTATCTAAATCAATTCCGCCGCAAACGTCGCGCGGATCCTATCCACCGTCGGCTGTCGCAGCCGGGCCTTGGTCACGGCAAAGGCCTCGGGTCCGAGTTTCAGCATATCCTGGGCCGCCTGGTCGATTGCGGCGTAGAAGCCGTCGGCCGTCTCCACGCGGTCGAGGTAGCCAACCGCCGCCGCGTCGGTCGGGGCGAACAGTTCGGCGCCGAGGGTCGCCCGGGTTACCATGCGTGGGTCCAGGCGGTCGCGCGCCAGCTCCAGCCCGAAAGTCGGCAGCGACAGGCTGATGCCGGTCTCGTTGAGGCCGATCTTGAAATCGCCGTCCATGCCGATCCGGATGTCTCCGGTCAGAACCAACAGCGCGCCGGCGGCGATGGCGTGGCCGGTGCAGCCGAAAATCACCGGCTGAGGATGCAAGTAGAACTTCATCAACGCCTCCGCGCCGGCCGACCGCATGGCGTTGAGCGCCACTTGGTCGCCACCGCGGATGATTTTCAGATCGAAGCCGCCGCACATCACGCCGGGCCGGCCGGCAACCACGACCACACGCGCCTCGGCTGCGGCCCGGTCGAGGCCGGCGCTCAGCGCGGCGATCATGTCCGGGCCGAAGGCATTGGCCTTGCCGTCGTCCATCGTCAATGTGGCGATATCGTCGGCAACATTATAATTTACGTATTCAGTCATCATTCATTCCGCTATTTAGTTCCGTCAGGCCCGCGCCGTCGGCCGGGCGGAGACACGTTCCCACCAGGCGGTTAGGTTCTTCTGCTCAGGCTGGGCACGGATTCCGGCCGCGGCCTTGGCCATGAGCACGCCGCATTGGGCGGTGATGTCGGCGATGGTGTAGCCGTCGGTGGCGATGTAATCGCGGCCTTCGAGTTCTTTGTCGAGCCAGTCAAAACGCTCCGTCACTTGGGTGCGCATGATATCGGCGTAGGCCGGGACTTGCGGCCGCCGGCCTTTCCACATGTCGTTGGAATGCACGAAGATCTGGATCACCGGGATGAGGATTTCGAGCTCCATGCGGCGGTGCCACATTTCCACCTTGGCGCGCTCGACCGGGTCGCGACCAAACAAAGGCGGCTCGGGATGGATCTCGTCCAGATAGCGGCAAATGGCGGCGGATTCGGTAATGCAAGTACCGTCGTCCAACTCCAACACCGGCATCACGCCGAGCGAGTTCTTTGCCAGATAATCCGGCGTCTTGTTTTCGCCTTTCATCATGTCGATTTGCACGGTCGGGATTTCGAGGCCTTTTTCGGCCATGAGAATGCGTACCCGGCGGGTATTGGGGGACGCGGCAAGGTCATAGAATTTCACGGAAATTTCCTCTCGTTGTCGTCAGGCTTAGCCTGTGGATCAAGTCATTTGCACGAACTGTTCGATCATGGCGGTCACCGCTTCGGGCGCGTCTTCCTGCAGGAAGTGGCCGACGCCGGGCAAGGTGACCACCGGCCCGTCGGGCCAGAGATCCTTGAAGCAGCCAACGGAAAAGTCGATCGGCAAGGCGCGATCGGCCTCGCCGTGGATATACATCGCCGGCTTTTGCTTTATCGTTTGGACCGCTTCGGCCGTGCGAATGGATTTCAGGAAATCAACGGTCTCGCGGTCGGCGATCGATTCCGGAAAGCGCTTGGCGGCAATGCAGTCGTCCGGTGTCGGGAACGGCGCCGCATAGGCCCGGACCCAGGTTTCGTCGACATGGGCGGTGCGCTCGAAACCGATCCGCTTCATGACCGACAAGGCCGTGGCGCCGAGGTTCAGGATGGTCGGCTCAAAGGCCGGCGAATTGACCCACTGGAACCAGGGAGACTCGCGGACAGTGTTGGTGCCGTCCGGCGCCCGGCCACCAACCACGGCATCCATGATGCAGAGCCGCGCAACCCGCTCCGGATGGCGATAGGCGATTGCGCTGCCGATCGGCCCGCCCCAATCCTGCACCACCAAGGTCAGGTTGGTCAAATCGAGGTCGAGCACCAATCGGTCCAGGTTGTCGCAATGCTCCTCGATCGTGTAGCGCCGGTCTCGCGGCGTTTCGCTTTTGCCGAAGCCCATATGGTCGGGCACCACCACGCGGCCATGTTTGCCAAGCCGCGGCACGAAATTCCGATAGAGATAACCCCAGGTCGGCTCGCCATGGACACAAAGGAAAGTCTCGGCGCCGCCGATCGGGTTTTCGTCGATGTAATGCATGCGGAAGCCGTTGCCGTCGAAGAAATGCGGCGCGTAGGGCCAAGTCCCGTCGAAGGTTTCGTTGGCGTCGATCATTGTTCTGCCCCCGTGTTGCCAAGCATGGTATCGAGCCGCTCTTTCGATTCCAGCATCTCGTCCAACAGATCATAGACCACTTGGCGGACCGAGGTTTCTTCGGTCATGTCGCCGACTATCTGGCCGACCGGATAAGTCAGAAACTCCTTGGCGCGGACCCGTTCGACCCGGGTGCGACCTTCCTGCCACCAAAGATAGAGTTGTTTCGGCGCCGGCAGCATATCCGGCGCATCCGGCTTGTCCCAGGCATCGGTGAAGGTGCTGCGCAGGGTGCGGCAGGGTTTGCCGGTAACGCTCTTGGTCAGCACCGCGTCGCCGGCCTCGGCCTCGAACATCTTTTGTTTGATCTCCGGCGTGACCTCGCTCTGCGCGGTCTTGAGCCAGACCGAGCCGGTCCAGACGCCCTCGCAGCCGAGCACCAGTGCCGCCGCCATTTGCCGTCCCCGGCCGACGCCGCCAGCGCCGAGCACCGGCATCGGCGCCACCGCATCGACGATGCTCGGCCACAACACCAGCGACGAGATATCGCCGGTATGACCGCCCGCCTCGGTGCCGACGGCGACGACGAAATCGCAGCCTGCCTCGCGATGGCGCACAGCATGGCGCGGCTTGCCCGCCAACGCAGCGATTTTGATGCCGCGCGCTTTGGCGCGGGTCACCAGCTCGGCGGGCGGCGAGCCGAGCGCGTTGACGATCAGCTTGATCGGATGCTGCATCGCCGTCTCGATCATGGCGAGGCTCTCGCGCGGCGCGAAATTCATGCCCATGACGATCTCGCGCATGATGTCTTCCGCCTCCGCCTCCGGTAGCGGCGGGATGCCCGAATCGTCCAGCATGGTCCGGACGAAGTCCAATTGCTCGGCGGGCAACAGCCCTTCCGGATCGAACTTCATCTCCCCGGCATCGTCGAAATTAGTCGGCATCAGCACGTCGATACCGTAAGGCTTGCCGTCGATATGGTCATCGATCCATTCGAGCTCCGCCTTGACCCGCTCCGGGCTCATGCGCGCCATGCCGAGCACGCCCATGCCGCCGGCCTTGGAGACCTCGACCACCACGTCGCGGCAGTGCGAGAACGCGAAGATCGGCACCTTGATGCCGAACATCTCACACATCTTGTTTTGCATTACGGCCCTCGCGTGCTTGAACGAATGGCCTTGTTGTAGATCACACGGGATGCCGTGGGAAGGACAGGGACTGGAGTTACGGCCCGCCGCCGCCGCGATAGAAGTGGTGACCGCTCTTCTTTTGCCAAGCCCGGCGTTCTTGGTTGACGCACTGGCGGTATTCCGGCGATCCGGCTTGGTGACCGGCGGCGGTGCAGATTTCTTGGAAACCTTTCTCCGCGGTTTGGCAGCCCGCCAAGGCCGAGAATGCCGCCAACAACGCGACGGGGGCCAGTGATGTCCGACGGATGATTGCCATGGTGGTTTCCTCCGGTGCCGTACCCGCGCCGGCCATTGTTCAACCAGCCCGCGCCACACGGAAATCAACTGTTTTCACGGCGCGGTGAAAGACGCCCTCCCCTTAGCGCCGGACGCCAGCGTATGATGGACCGACAAGCATAGAAAGACGGGCGAATGACTGTTGGCATCGGGGGGCAGTGGGCGCGGTTTGCGGTGATCGGCATCGGCACGTTGGTCGGCCCTCTCGATTCCGCCGTCAACATCGCCTTTCCCGACATCACACGCTCTTTCGCCATTCCGATCCCGTCCATTCAGTGGGTCATCATTTGTTATGTGCTGACCTATGCGAGCCTGATGCTGGTGTTCGGCCGGCTCGGCGACCAATTCGGGCATTTGCGAGTTTTTCAGGCCGGGCTCGGCGTCAGCGCCGTCGCCTTCTTGTTGTGCGCCAGCGCCCGGCAATTCGAATGGCTGTTGGCGTTCCGGGTGATCCAAGGCGTCGGCGCGGCGATGGTGATCTCGTGCGGACCGGCGCTTGTGACCGGGCTGTTCGACGAGGCCAAACGGCCCCGGGTGCTCGGCACCTACACCATGGTCTTCGGTATCGGCAGCGCCGTCGGCCCGTCGCTTGGCGGCCTCATGGTCGATGCCTGGGGCTGGCCGACGGTATTCTGGTTCCGCCTGCCGCTCGCTCTCGTCGCCTTGGGCCTCGCCATCGGTTTGCGGATCGAACGACCGGCGGTGGCGGACAAGCGCTTTGATTTTCTCGGCGCCCTGTTATTGGCCGGTGCCTTGAGCCTGTTGTTGCTGACCGTCAATCAAGCGCAAAACACCGCCATCGGACCGGACCTGAAACTGGCATTGGCGGCGGCAACGGTGATCGCGTTCGCCGGATTCGTCTTGCAGGAACGCCGGGCCGAGGCGCCGATCATCGACCTCGGCGCCTTTCGCCATGTCGATCTGGCCTTGGTCAATCTCACCAACGTCGCCGTCAACCTGGCCGGGTTTTCGGTCATGCTGCTGGTGCCGTATTTCCTGGTCAAGGCGACCGACTTGCCGCTCGCGGCGAGCGGCACGATATTGGCGGCGGGGCCGCTCGGTATGATCGTCGCGGCGCAGGCCGGCGGCCAATTGGCCGGCCGGGTCGGCGCCAACCGCCTGGGGCTCTGTGGCGCAGTTTTGGTCGGCCTCGGCGTGCTCGCGGTCAGCGGCTGGGCCGAGGGCCAGGCACCAGCGCTCATGGTTGCCGTTCTGGTCGTGCATGGCGCCGGCCTCGGCCTGTTCCAAGTCGCCAGCCTCGATCTGGTCATCGCCCAACTGCCGCGCGCCAATCGTGGCGTTGCCGGCAGCCTGGTCATGGTGACCCGGACGATCGGCATCGTGCTCGCCGCTAGCTTGCTTATGCTGCTGTTCGTCTCGTTCGAGACCGCGGCAACAGCAGCCGGTGCCGAAGCGCCGTTCTTGGCCGGCTTTCAAGCAACGTTTCGGTTCACGGGATTGGCGCTGTTGGCCTTCCTCGGCCTGACCTGCCTTAGGCCGCGCCTCTGGTTCGGTCGAACAGGCGTTAGGGACTAGTGTCCTGAATCAGAAGTTCGCTTGATTATCAATTGGCATTGTTTTCAGGCAGAAGCGTTTAACGGCATCAAGGATTTCGTCGGCGGTGCGGACCCACTTGAAGGGTCTTGGGTCTTCGTTGCG
>Ga0315336_1000844_pt1 | contig 71173 bp, 66 predicted proteins | sample ASW5metaG_FD_204512 | JGI IMG/M metagenome (GOLD analysis project Ga0315336, IMG submission 204512) | Ammonia-oxidizing marine archaeal communities from Monterey Bay, California, United States - ASW #5 | ecosystem: Environmental > Aquatic > Marine > Intertidal zone | place: USA: California... | reverse complement strand
TCATGGTGAGCCGTAGATTTTGCTGTTGCCGATGATCTTGTTTCAATACCAAAATCATACGGAACTTCAATGGTTTAATCTACGCTCGCACCCTTGTTACGCCATGCCGTGAATAATCTGGGCTAGTTTGGATCTCGCTTGCTCTGCTCGCGCAGAGCGCGATTGGCGGCTTCCAGATCCTCCGGAAAATCGACATCGAAGCCGTAGAGGTCGGAGACGTCGACCGGACGGATGGCGAAACCTTCGGCGATGCACTTCTCGATGGCGCTCTCGAAGAAGTCCATCGGCTGACAGTGCCGCAAATGCTCGAGCAGGCGCTCGTTCATATCTGGGCTAAAGCGATTGACCGCCAACGCCTCGCCTTCACCGTCCGACAGCGCCTTGGACAAGCGATCGATCATGCCGTCAGGGCGCGTCGTGAATTTCATTTCCTCCTCGCCGAGAGCGATCCGGTGGGTCGCCATGCGCTCGCCCGCGCCTTCGGCGACCCGAGTGATGACCCTCGGATCGCAAACTACATCGCCTTCAACCAGCAAGATCGTGTGGCCGGCCAGCCCGGCCAGAGCAAGGTACAGGCTCTTGGCGGTGCTGGTCGTTCCGTAATCAGGGTTTTCGACGTAAGTCAGATCCGGTAACGCCTGCATGATCCGCTGTTTCTGGAAACCGACGACGACGGTGATGTCGGCGGGACGCACGACGGGCGCCAGGCCGTCGAGCAGATGCTCCAATATCGTCTTGCCGTCTTCCAGGCGAATCAATGCCTTGGGTGACTTCCGGCCTAATCGCCGACCCGCTCCTGCGGCCAGGATAACAGCTTTCATGGCCTGCACGCTCCCGATGCCATCACTGTATTTTCTCCTATCCGCATAGCGGAATTGTCACTGCCATAGGTCACTTACGGCCCCAGTTCCCGGCCCCATTGGCTGGGGTATCGCAGCGCATAGGGCTCGAGTTGCTTGACATAGTTTTGCATGATCGCCATGACCGGGTCGCCGCCGCCATCGGCGCCGTCCCCGCCGAGCGGGCTGCCGATCGTGACCTCCAGGCCGCCTGAATCTGTGCGCACTGCAAAGATCGGCAACAGCGGCGCGCGCGTCGCTCGCGCCAGACGCCCCGGTCCGGTAGGGAGCCGCAACTCTGCATTGAGGAAAGCGACCGCTGCGGTCTTTCGGGCATACCGGGTGACCGTGATAGATACGATCCGGTTTTCCCGCAGTCGCTGCCGTAGGACCGTAAGTGCTGCTGCCGGCCCGGCATCATTGTCGAGACGCACGCGTTCCGCCAGATAGCGGTCTTCAATCCGTGTCCAGATCGGGTTCAGGAATTGGTAGCCAAACCGGCTCGACGAAAAGCCGTGGCTGGAGCGGCTCAGATGGCTGACCCGATAACCGGCCTCATGCATGACCTTCTTAGTGGCCAGATGACTATAGACAAACGGTGTAACCCAGAGCACGACACCGTCGCCATTTGCCAATGCCGCATCGACGTGTTCCGTGCCTGCAACCGTGATGTCAGAATGCCGCGTTCCCGGCCGGTATTCGCGAAGGCCGCGCATCCATGCCACATGCTGGTGGACAATTAGATCGGTATCTATGGCCCGCATTTGTGCGGCTTCCAGGCGGCCGTTGTACAAATGCCGAAGGCGCTGGCGTTGCACCCGCAAATGCTGTGTCGGTAACCTTGAAATCCAGCGCGCAATCATGCCGGCCGCGATGTCCCAGTGCCGTTCCGGAACCACCCAGGAAGCGATCATCAACAATGGAATCCGTATGATCTCGATCGCATCACTACGGTTGAAAAATCGAATCGTCGGGCCGGGCATGTTACGTTGGTTGCCTTCTTTCGGAACCGGGCACTGCTTCTACTCCTCAAGGTTGCCGGTGCCGCCATCATAATGTGATGGTGCCGCCGCTATCAATATCGACTGCTGTCAGTGGGGCTTCAAGGTCTGTTGGACGCCCATCGGCAAGGCACGATAGCAGCGAGAGATGATGCCGCGGACAGCACTAAGGCGCCACGACACGTAGCTTGCCCCCCACCGGCTGCACGGTACCACATAATCGCAGCGTTCCGTTTCGTCCTTCGCAAAGTCGTACTTGAACGCTTCGACACCGGACCTGAAATCGACGACAGCCAGCCGTCGCTCGAACGCCCATTTCACCGCGTCTTCGAATATCAACAGGCCGGGCCCGTAAGAGCGCCATGCCCGGTCGTAGGCCATCAAATAGAGTTCCATTCGCGAACCGCAAACAAAAGCCAACACCGCCGCCAGCACTTGATCGTCCAACTTCAAGGCACAAAGCATCAGCTCACCGGCGCCATGCGCATCCCTGGCCGCGGCGTTCAGGAACATCTCATAGGCGTCGGATCGCAGCCATGGCAGCCGCAGTCCCGTGCGCCTGGCCCATTCGCGCTTTTGCCTGAACAGCCAGACCATCAGCTCGTCAACCTGGTCGCCATCCGCCGCGACCTCGAACACGACTTGGCCGCGTTCTGCCAGCCGCCGCCGGCGGCGCTGCTGACCGCGGCGAAATTTGGCCCGTTGTCCTTGCCGATAATGCGCCCAGTCCGGCCATCGCCGGGCGGCCACGAATAGAACCGGCGTACGCCAACGCGTGACGACGGGCTCCTGCTTCAACATGGGAAAAATGGCGGCATCAGGTCTGATGGACGGACAGCTCAATAGGTCGACGCCAAGTTCAGTCTTGGCGAAATGCCAAGCCTGGCCAACCCATCGCACAGCATCCGGGTTATGGTCGACCAGTACATCACGGTATTCGTAGCCACTGCCCAGCCATTCCGCTTCGCGCCAAACCAACCGGCGGCGAATCAGCAAAGGCCAAATCAGCACCAGCCGGCCGTGGTCGCGACCGGTTAGGATTGCCAATCGACAATTGCCGCGCTTGGCCGCTAGTTCCCAGGCGTGGCACGCCCAATAATAGGTTTGGCTGCAAAAATGCTCCCGCGCCCGGGCGCTTAGCGCAATCCATTCGCTTTCGAGGTCGTCCAATGCGCCGACGCCATGGTGAAGTTCGATCTGCAAGTGTTGATCCAAAGGCCAATTGCTTCATCATTTTGACGGACTATTATGCCATTGGCGACAAAGTCGGCAAAGAACTGAGAGTTATCGAAGGTATCAATCATGGTCGCGGGCAACGCGAACAATCACAATCAGCCACAGAACAGGACCTTTTCGCAGTTCGTGGGCGTCAGGAACGCCAAGCACCATCCATTCATCGACAAGCTGATTATCAACAACCTCTCGATCGTCTTAGCTTTCGGCTTTTACAGATTGGGGCTGTCTGCCAATCATGTGACCGCACTGCGCGGCGTATTGTCTATTATATACTTCACAATGGCTCTGTTTCTCGCAAGTGATGACATCGCATTCTCGATACTGGCGATATTTCTTTTCGCCTATCTCATCTACGCGCTTGATTGCGCCGACGGGCAACTCGCCCGGGCAACAAAGACCGAGAGCCGGTTCGGCAACTTCTTTGACATTTGCATAGACACTATCGCCCACTCATTAGTGTATGGTGGCATATTCTTATACGCCTACAGATATTATCTATATATCGGAGACGTATATTATATGAACTTGTCGATCGTTGTAGGGCTTCTTTTCTTGATATCACAAACATCCAGATTTTTCATTCTGCATATATACGATCGTATTTATGGGGATTTGCTTGATCTACAAAATCCTCCTGCTATCGTCGACGACGTGATCATGAGTGCTTTTGGCCTGCAGTCTCAGATCTTCGGAATTCTACTTTTCCTCGTGTCGCCTGCATTGGCATTCCTATTTTTCGTTCTTCATACCGTGGTGGCGGCGGCATCCTGCCTGCGTTATCTGTGGCGCGGGCATCGGGCCGGCTGACGGCGGGCGCCTCATCTTCGGCGTTCGGCCGCCGGAAACGTTGGGTGATCAGCCAAGCCGAGCAACGCGTCGCTCAAATACGTCGTCCGCGGATCCTTGATCCAGTCGGCGGCCAGCGGCGTCGTCGACGGCATCAACTGAAACTGCAGGATATCGCGCGCGTGACCCGGCGCCACTTTGCCGGCACGATGCATGCAGACCGTGGTGTCGCAAACCATTGCCGTTCCCGCCGGTCCGGTCAGCCGGATCGCATGATCGGGGTCTTCCAGTACGTCATCGGGCAAACGGTAGTCATCGCGGTCGCCGAAGCCGTTGCGCATGAGGAATACCGATCTCGGCCGCGGCTGAATGCAAAACGGCCCATCCTGTTCGGTGACGTCGTTGACCAGATAGAAAATCTTGATCAGGCCCGCGCCCCTATGATGGTCGAAATGCCAGTGGTTGGAATGCAATTCCTTTTGCTGGAAGACATCCTCCGGTACCGCATCGTTGCGATAGCACTTGGCCGTGGCGACCCTGATATGGGCCCTCATGCAATTCTCCACGGCGGCGATGATTTCATCGGTCAAAAGCTCTTGGACTTCCGGCACGACAGAAGCCAAATCCTTGACGTACCAGGAATACTGATTGCCGTCAGGGGCGGTATTTTGCCGCGGCAACCTGGCCTCGGGATCAGACAAAGCCTCACCGGCTTTTTGGCGAATTGTCTCGACCAGATCCGGTGGATAGATCGCCGGCAATAATGCATAGCCATTGCGGCGGAAGTCCTCGGCCGAAAACAACACGTCGGGCAACGGCTTAAGCTTGGCCTCTGCACGGACCCGCCGCAGCGCGAAGAAACCGGATATTTGGTGCGACAGCGGGTCCATATTCGAAAAGATCAGGCGCCCAAGATAGAAGTTGAACCGCCACAACCAATCGGGCAGCCACGCGAAGCGCGATATCGACGGCACATAAGGTTTGGTTTTGGCGCCGGCAGGCATAGTCATTTGGCCCAATCAGGTGTTGCCAATGCGATCGAACGCCAGTGTAAACGGTCGCTTGGCGCTCCACCAGCCGAACCGAAACCGGCCATCCATGCCGACCAAGGTCAGTCTAAGAAAACGCAGCATGAACAGCCGCCCGATCGGCCGGCCGCCGAGGCTTGCATTCGCTTTTTGTTGGTTACGGTTCAATGCTTCGATCATGCTCACCATGCGGACAAAGCCCTGATCCTTGTAGGCTTGTGCCATGAACCCTTTGACCTGGGGGAACAGGCCGTGCCCGCGCAGCGCCGGCTCCGTCCAGCCCCTGAACGACCAGACATCGCCGGGTCCTAACGAAAACCGCATCCACGGCCACGGCGCGGTCGTGCCCGTATGACACCAGTTGTAGGCGACGATCCGGCCCTCGCGTTCGATCACACCGGCACGATAACGCACGTCGGTCAGGTCCTTGACCTGATCCGGCTGCATGCCGATCCGCAAAAGCTCATTCGTATCGCCGGGCCGCGCCCAACGCGCCGCCTCTACGCCGCCGTCGCCCCCCTTCCAGGCCCGCAGATCGAGGCCGTAGATGAAATAGTGTTCGAAGTGAAACAGCGATAGCGGAACCAACCGCAACCAGACAAGCTTTATGGTGTATCTATTACCGACCTCGCGCCGTCGCGCCCGCACCCTGTCAAGCCAAGCCGACACCGACGTTCGGTGGCCGTTGACCGCGTTTGGCGCGGGTTCCGACGGCTGAGCCATCACTCAGCCGCCGCCAAGAAACGCGATGATCGCCGCCTTGGCCTGTTCGGCGTTGGCGACGTCAGGCGAGTTGACGATTTCGTGGCCGTTGTCGGCGAGTACCAAAGAACGGGCCGGCCGGGCTCGGCCGGCAAAATGCTCGCCGCAATGTCGGCCCTGTTTGTCCCGGTACCACGGATCGGCGTCACCGAGGATGGCGAGCACGGGAACGTCGGGGTCGAGCGCTAAGCCGGCGAAGCGGTCGCGGCCGGCGCAATGCCAGCCGGTGATGATGGCGCCGGTCATGTCGCCGCCATCATAGCCGGCGAGCGCCATGCCGCCCTCGGAAAACCCCATCACGTAAATGCGCGAAGGATCGACCCAATCGAGCGCCCGGACTTGGCGCAGGCTGTTCTGCAGTTCTTCCCGTCGCAGCTGGTGGGCTTCGGGGGCCAACGCCGTAACCCTGTCGGCGGCGCTGCAATTGGCGCGCCGCCCGACGCGGGCGAAAGAGTTCGGCTGGAACACGGCAAAGCCCCATTCCATCAACAAGACCCGGGCCGCTTCGTCCTCCGGCCCGATGCCGGCGCAGCCGTGCAGATAGATCACCGCTGGCAGCGGGTTTTCCGGCGCCATTGCACCGACCGCCTGCTGCACCGCTCGGTCACGCCAGTCGCCAAACACAGCGCGGTCGAGACCGGCGCCGCTCGGGATGGCGACGCGGGCGCGCTGCCAGGTCGGCTCGACCGCCGCGCCGGACTGGGCGTCGGCTTGATGCGCGGCAAAGCCGATGGCCAGCGCGGCAAGCGCCAGCGCCAACACCAACCATGGGCGGTCAAATTCGGCTCTGGTCATCGCATAACCACATCTGATTCCCTCGGCATCGGCTTGCCCGATCTCGAGCAACCCAGTACCCTCGACAAAGCGCCCACGGCATGGGCAACCGTTTGAAAAGTAACCGAGCCCGAGGCCATTCGCGATGAAAAAAATCACTCTTCTGATATCGGTGTCCGGCCTGCTGGCCGGTCCGGTTGCCGCCGCGGCCCAGGTCCAAGCGCCGGCCGTCGGCAGCGAATACAGTTTCGATTGCCAAGCCACGGGCGGCACGAATTTCACCGAGACTTACCGCATCGAATCGATCGAAGGCGGTGTCGTCAAGGTTGCGGTCGACAATGGCCGGCAAAAGAACTGGTACGAAAAACCGGTGGCGTTCTTGTCGACGACGCTGATGTACAAGGAGCAGATTGGCGGTAAGGTCCGCGAAATGCGGGACATTCCCGACAGCTTTCAGCGGCTTGGTGCCCTTGAAGTCGGCACCAAGTTCGACGGTCACGTGGAAGAACGGCGGGGCTTCTGGAATCGCTACGTTTGGCACTACAAAATTTCCGTGCTGGGCCGCGAAACGCTTTATAACCGCGCCTATGGCGACCTGAAGGTCATCGCCATCGACGAACAGCGTTATTTCGATACGTACACCTCCGAACTCCGCTCCTACTACGCGCCACGCTTTCGGTTCCCGGTGTTCTGGACCTACAAGGACGCTAATGAATCCAGCGTCGAATGCACTCTTGCTAACATGCGCGGAGCGGCGGCCACAAGCGTCGCCGCAGCACGGCAATCGGCGGCGACACCGACCATCGAACGCACACCGATCGAACCCATGGAACGGCTGATGATGGTGACCACCAACGCCAATGTGCGCCAACAGCCGTCGACCGCGGCGCCGGTCGCTGGTCGGTTCGGCGCCGGCAGCGATGTCCGCGTCATCGGCCGAACCACGGCAAACGGGGAGCGCTGGTACCAGGTGGCGCTGACCGGTGACAAAAAGGGCTTCGTCTATGGTGCGTTGCTCAGCAACCGGCCGCGCCGCGCCGCCACTACGCCGAAACCGGCCGCTCCGGCGCCGACAAAAACCGCGACACGCACCGTGCCGACTGTGCCGAAAGCGGCAGTACCGAAGGCAGCAGCGCCAACTGGGCGCGCCGAACAGCCAGCGGTCACCGAACAGGAGCGTTTGGCACGATTGGACGACTTGCTGAAATCCGGCCTGATTACCCGCGCCGAGCACGCCGCCAAAGTCGCCGAAATAAAGGACGAGCAACCGGTCGGCGAACTCGGCCAAGCGCTGCGGACGGTCAATCGGAATTTCCGGCTCGGCAAACTCAATCCGGAGCAGTTCATCGCCGAACGCGCCAAGATCCTGGCCAAGATCAATCCGTCCGACATGGAACCCAAGCAGGGCCTAGTGTTGCTCAACCAGCTGCTGCGCGACAAGCTGATCTCGCAGACCGAATACGGCCGCAAACGCCAGTTGATGATCGACGCAATTTGATCAGCGTTTAAGGAACAGAAAATCGCCGCCGTCGTGGCCGGCGAAGCGAATATCGGAATATTCCGGTGTCTGTGGTGCGTTCAACATCACGGGTCGGCGCACCTGGGTGAACAATTCGGTGCCGTCAACCAAGCCGTCGTTGCTCTGCAAAGCATTGATGAAGGCTTTGGCGAACACCGAGTGCTTGCCGCCGCCGCCGCCGTCGGCGACCGGTTCCAGACCGCCCGAGGTCAGCACCACGCGGGCGCGCTTGGCGGCCATGCGGCGGACATATTCGGGACTGACCAGTTGATTGGTGATGCTGCGGGTCAAGGTGCCGGAATAGCAGCTGTCGACCACCAACATAACATGCTTGGCGTTCATCGCCTTCAAAGTGTCGGTTATGGTGGCATTGGACACCCAGCTAACCTGGGTTTCGGTTGAGGCATCGATCGGCAGCCAATAGCCGCGTTCGGTGGCAAAATCCATGATCCCGTGCCCGGCGTAATAGATCAGGATATTGTCGTTTTCGGTCAAGGTTTTGCGGTAGTTGTCCAAAGCCACGACGATGTCGGCGCGCGTCGCGTCCGTCAGTAGCTTGACCTCGAAGCCATATGAGTCCCGCAGCACGCCGGCAATCACGGTCGCGTCGTTGACCGCGGTCTCGAGCTTCGGCAGTTCTTTATAGGAATTGTTGCCGATAACCAAGGCGTGGTAGCGGCCGAAATCGACCTTGGCCCAGGCCTCCGGCAGGGCCGGTTTGGCGACAGCGACTTTAACCGGTTCGGCCGGCTTCGCCGCCGGTTTCGCGGCCGGCGCATCCGCTTTGGCCTCCAGCAAGTCGGCGAAGATAAAACCGCCGCGCTTTTGCCCCGGTAGATTGACAATCATCCAATCCTTGTCGATGACCTTGCCGAGAACCGCGACCTCGACGCCGCGCTGCAACCGGCCGATTTTCTTAGCACCGGTACTCGGCCGGTCGCGGACATTGACGTTGGTGACCGTGACGAATGTGCCGAACACGGGCTCGAACGCCGGCATGGCGCCGGACTCCGCTTTGTCGGCCGCGGGATCCGGTACTTTTGCGACGACGGTCGGCGCCTTGGCCGCCGGTTTCGCCACAGGGGCCGGTTCTGGGGCCGGTTCTGGGGCCGGTTCAGCGGCCAGTTCAGGGGCCGGTTTGGCTGCCGGCTCGACGGCCGGCTTGGCCGCGACCTTGGCCGGTTCCGACTTGCTCGCGACCGGCGGCGGTACATAGCTTGGGTCGGCACCTTTGTCGGTAGTACCGGACGGCCGGTAGGTCGAATCGACAACCGGCTCCGACGGCTTCTTCGGCCGCGGCGTCACTGGCGCGGACGCCAATTGAATGGCCTTGGCGGAGTCTTCCTGGCTCACCGCCTGCCAAGTATCGATGCGGCGATCCACCTCGGCGATATCCGTCGCATCGATGCGGTGGCGGACTCGGGAGACGCTTTTCCAAGACTTTTCGCGCACCCATTCGATGCGCGCCGACGTCGCCAACCTGTACCAGTAAAACGCTTCCTCAAAGCTTTCGCCGATGCCGAAGCCGCGTTCGTAAGCCCAGCCCAAATTGAGCTGCCCGACCGAATAGCCTTGGTCGGCGGAGCGCCGATACCAAGTCACCGCGGTCTCGGGGCGCTGGCTCACGCCGTCGCCGATTTCATAAAGATGGCCGAGCGCGTTCTGGGCCCGGGCATGGCCGTGATCGGCGGCGCGGCGATACCATTGAATGGCCCGGTCTAGATCCTTACCGACGCCGGGGCCACCGCGATGATAGATGACAGCGATTTGGTATTCGGACAGCGCGTAACCGTCCTTCGCCGAACGCATGTAGAGCCGCAGGGCTTCCTTGGCATCCTTTTCGACGCCTTCGCCCTCCATATACATTTCCGCGAGATGGGTCTCGGAATTCACGTCGCCCTTCTCAGCACCGCGGCGATACCATTTCAAGGCTTCGCTAAAATTGCCCAGGTCGAATTGGTAAGTGCCGCCGATGTTAGCGTAGGCCGCCATGTAGCCACCTTCGGCCGCGGCAAACAGATAGGGCAAACCCTCGTCGCGGCGTTTGGCGCGGATCAGTACCCGGCCCAATTGGAATTGCAGCCGCAAACTGTCGGGATAGCGGGCGACCGCGGTCTCACAGGCGGCGATCGCAGCATGGGTATCAATTAGGTCCCACTGCACGCCCGGTACTACTTTTTGGCTATCGGCGGGATGCGCGCCCAGGCGATCGCAGTCCGTCACCGGCGCCGGCGCCGCGAACACCGGCGCGGCCATGGCCGCCAATACGGCGCCGGCTATCATCAAGCGCTTCATTGCACGGACCTCCCGAGGGCTCAATAAGGCGCGAACAGTGGATCGATCCGGCTGCCGAGTAAGCGGCTACCAGGATCCGCCGCCGCCTCCGCCACCGCCGCCGCCACCGCCGCCGCCGCCACCTCCGTCACCGCCGCCGCCGTCGGCGGCGCTGCCGGAGGAACCGCCACCCTCCGAGCCATCGCTCGGACCGGTCGGCGTGGGGTTATAGGGCACGCCGGTGAAGCGACCGGTCGGCACCGAAATCTGCAAAGCCAGTCGCGTTGTCGTGCCGGCAACGACCGGTTCGGCCGTATGGGTGGAAAATTGGGCCATGGCTGGACTGGCGGCGATCGAAAGCGCCGTGCAGGACAGCGCTGCAATCAAATAGGACACTGAATTCATGATCTTCTCCATCCATCCAAGGCGTGAGCCATGCTCGCGCTTTCCTGGTCGATTGACAAGTGCGCGCCGGTCCGCCGATTAGACGCCACCCACAGGCTCCAGCCTATGATATTTATCACATCTATTGTTTGACGGTAATTGAAAGGGTGGCCTGGGCCAGGCGGCCGGTTGGCAAATCCGCAAAAATCCCGGGAAAATCCTCCGAACCGACACTCGTAATTGGCTCGAAATCTCTGAACCGGAGTGCCTCGGGCAAATGATCGTCGGCTGCTTTCTCGGTCGCGAAACAGTGAACGCGATCAATTCCCGGCGGTGCCGCAGCCTGCAAATCCACGGCCATGCGCTTACCCGGCAAGTGCAGCAGATCGCTGCCGACGATCCGTGCGCCGCCGGAAGCTGTCGAAGGAAATATCGCCACCGCCGGTCCATTCAAAGGGCGGACATAACAATACAAAAAGGCGTCGTGGCTGGACTTCGCCAACAACGACATGCGTTCACCGATGCGGTATTCCGGCTGTCGCCCCCGGTCACTGGTCAGATAAAGCTCGAACGGCACCGTCTCGTGGCGAACGGCAATAAGCAGCGCCGCAGCCTGTTGCAGACAATCCCTTTCGATCATCCAGGCGACTTGCGCTGTCGGATCGACCACGGTCGGCGGCAATAGATGCAGCACCCATTCCGACGCCTGCAATGCACCGTGCTGGGTCAGCCGGTATCCGCCACCGTCAACCGGCGGAAGATCGCTTGGCCAGCGTATGGCGCCCACACCGTCCGGCCAGGTCAACGAGAATTCTCGACCCGTGTCTGTTTGCACCGCTGCGGCGCGGCCAACACCCTTGGTGTCGCCTCTGATCAATTCAAGCCCGTCCGGGCGACCGCAATAACTGCCGCTGACAAAGGCCGGAATCCCCTTTACGCCATCCGGCACAGCCGAATCGCCGACGGATCGGCTGGCACCTAGGGCGGTTTTCTCTAAATCGCCGGAGCGCAGTAGGCGACCGACCACCGCCACCATTGATTTCTTGCCACCCGATTCGCGTTTGACGGCAATCGGCCCATTGTGAGGGCCACGCAAGGTCACCGTGTCGCCGGTTTGGCTCAATAGCGTGACCAAACTGTCGGCCGGCAAGGACAGGTTGTCACCGTCTGCCATGACCGCGCCCGCCGCAATCGCCGGGGCGGTCGAGGAAATGACAACATAATCCGCGGACGCCGCCGTCGCGGTGAGTAAACAAACGCCGCCCAAGGCGACACTGAGCGCTACCGCGCGCACGCGGCACACCAGACCGACCAACATTTCTTTCTTCACCACAACCAATTTGTACTTCCAAGAAGCTAAATAGAGGCAAGATCGGTCTAGTATAACCATCAATAGGCTTTACTAGCCACTAAAGGCAGTAACGGGATACACTCCAAACGTTCCTATGCAGCGATCAAACATAAAAATTCACGCAAACGCTAAGCCATTCGGCGATGCGCCGCAGCGCAAATGGGTCGACGCCGTTGTCTTGGTGTTGATTGGCCTGTTGATTGTCGCCGCCTGCGACCTTGCGACCCGGTTCGTGCCCTTCATCAAGACCAGCGAAGCCTTGCTTGCCGATCTGAGAATAGCCTATTTGGCGCCGCCGCAAGGCAACACGGCCGGCATCGTGGTGATCGGCATAGACGAGGCAACCCTGGGCAAGCTCAGCCATCGCTCGCCGATCGACCGCGAATTTCTGGCCGAATTGATCGGCCAGTTGGTTGCTGGGCAAGTCCGCGCGATCGGCCTCGACCTACTGTTCGACCAGCCGACGAAGCCGGCCACTGACACCCGCCTGCGTCAGGCAATCGCCACGGCGCCGGTGCCGCTGGTGGCCGCTTGGGTCGGCGACGGCGCCGCCCAGACCGCCGATCAACACGCCTTCATGACTGCGTTCCTCGACGGCATCGGCAAAGGCGAGGCCAACCTTCTAACGGACCAGTCGTTCGGCATCGTGCGCTGGAGCGGATCGCGGTCGACGGCGTCGGCCGAGACCATGCCCGGCTTCGCCGCAGCGATCGCCGAGGCCCTTGGTGTGCAGCCGCCGGACCACCGGTTTCAAATCGACTATCGCCCGATCGGCCCGAAGCGATCGCTTACGTTTCCGGTTTATCCCGCCTTCGCCGTTCCTTCGCTGCCGCCGGATTGGCTGAAGGACAAAATCGCCCTTGTCGGCACCACATTGCCGGACCAAGACCGGCATCGGACGCCGCTGTCCGTCGATCCGGCGCTCGGCGCCATGCATGGCATTCAAATCCACGCCCAGATTCTGGCGCATATCCTGGACAATCGGCACTATCCAACGGTACCGCCGCAATTTCATTTTGCCATTCTGCTGGCCGCCACAGCGCTTGGCATTTTGCTGGTGGTGACGCCGCTGCCGTTGGCGTTAAAGGCGACCGGCGCCGCGGCGCTGGTCCTCGGCTATTGGCTCGTTGCCTTTGCCGGTTTCGAAAAAGGAATGGCCTTGTTGCCGCTAATCGCCCCTAGCACCGCCTTTGCCGCCACGTTGGGTGCCGCCAGCGGCGTTGTCGGCCGCCGGCAACGCGCCGAACGCCGGTTCATCCGCCAGGTATTCGGGCAATATGTTTCACCCAACATCGTCGACCGCCTGATCGCCGATGCCGCCAGCCTCAAGTTCGGCGGCGAGCGCCGGGACATGACATTTCTGTTCACCGATCTCGCCGGCTTCACCGCGCTCACCGAAGCGACACCGCCCGAGGTCTTTCAACCGCTCCTAAACCGGTATCTCGACGGCATGATTTCCATCGCCCTGGAGCATGACGGGACAATCGACAAGGTGGTCGGTGACGCGCTCGTGGTGTTTTTCGGCGCGCCGGCCGAGCAACCCGACCATGCCGAGCACGCCGTCGCCTGCGGCATAGCCATGGATCGCTTCGCTGAAGATTTCGCCGCCCAACGCACGGCCGAAGGCATCCCGCTGGGCTTGACCCGCATCGGCATCCACAGCGGTGCGGCCACGATCGGTAATTTCGGCGGTAGCCAGTTCTTCGACTACACCGCCCATGGCGACACGGTGAACACGGCAGCCCGGCTCGAAAGCGCCAACAAGCATTTCGGCACCCGGCTCTGCGTCAGCGCGGCGACGATCAATCAGGCGGCGCCGCGCCCGCGCCGCGAAATCGGCGATGTCGTGCTCAAGGGCAAAAGCGAAGGCCTTCGCCTGTTCGCCCTAGCGCCGGTGCCGGAAGAATCGGGCATCGATTTTGAGGCCTATCAGGCGGCCTTTGCGCTGTTGGAATCGGACCCCGCGGCAGCACGCGAGGCATTCGCGCAATTGGCGGCACAGGTGCCGCTGGACGGGCTGGCGGAATTCCACAAAACCCGCCTCGACAACCACGAAACCGGCACGCGCATCGTCCTGGCTGAAAAATAAGTAATCACAAAGACAAATGTCGGCGATCTTGTTCGGCGTCTTGGAGCGACAACGAACGAATTCACGAAGTTATCACGGTGATATCACGCGTTATTGACGTTACATTGTTATGGTTTACAGTGATTGCCGTTGGCATATCCGTGTTGCTTTTGCCGCCAGGCACGAGCGCGCGCAACACAATCCGATCTTAAAATGGAGCGTAGTCATGCAATTTAAGTCACTCATTACCTGCAGCGCGATGGTTCTCGTGCTCGGCATTGGCTCGGCTGTTGCCGCCGATCCGGTCGAAAAGAAATCCATCATGCCGCAAAAAGTACACGCGATGACCGCAGCCGATCTGGAAACTGTACGCGGCACGTGGCATCCTGGCGGTGCCATCAGCGGTAAGCCAGCAGTTGGTCATACAACCCAGTTTGACAAATTTGGTGGTTGCAAGTGTCCGCCCGGACAAGGCGGTACACCGGTCCCACAACAGTGAATAGCTAATTCCATTGAGAACCGGGGAAGCGCTCAAGCTTCCCCGGCTTTTTCATTTGGTTTCGGCGGTCCGATTATCGAATTGCCTGAAATTCTCATCTGCCAATCCACTAGTACCGGGCCATGCTTGGACCTACGTCTTGGCGCGGCCAATGACGACCGAGCCATTGGTCCGGTGTATTGAGTGACTGCCTGCACTATGGGAAATTAGCGTTGTGATGGACTGGGGATGTCCACTGCATCGCATGAACGCCGGAACAAATCGCTCGCATGTCAGTATCGCGTTCTCATCGTTTCGCTAGTATCTTCGCCGCAGCCAATGTGATTTTCATATTGATCATCTTTACCGCGGCGGCGCAGACAGTGAACATTTCCATTGGCTCCGGCGACCGGGTTAATGTTTCCATGAAATCGCTGAAGGCCATGCGCGACGCCAATCTTGTCCGGCAGCGCTTCGACTATTCATGCGGTGCCGCGGCGCTGGCGACGATCCTGCGCAACGGCTTTGGTGACGAGGTCACTGAACGGGACATTCTGACCGATCTCTTCGAGCTATTATCCAAAGACGAGAAAGCGCTGCGACGCGAAAAGGGTTTTTCCCTCCTAGACCTCAAAAACGTGGCCCAGGCACGCGGCTACAAGGCCGAAGGGTTCCGCCTGGCGCCGGAATATCTGCCCAACCTTGGTGGCCCGGTGATCGTATTCATTGAGCCGCGCGGCTATAAGCATTTCGCCATCTTGCGGGGCTTCAAAGCCGATCGCGTCTACCTGGCTGATCCGTCACGGGGCAATGTGCGTATGCCGGGTTACAGTTTTCTGGACGACTGGGTCCAGGAAAACGGCAAGGGCATTATTTTCGTGGTCGAGCCAAAGGATGGCTTGCCCGATGGCGGCACCCGGTTGACGGTGCCAATCGACGGTTTAGCGCAGCCGGAAATCATGACGGCGCGCGAAATGCTCGCCGTCGGCAACCCGTACCTCCGCCTGCCAGAACTGGTGCGCTAGACCGATGGAACGGACAGCGACACGACGGTACCGCCGGCTAGTGGTTTGTGCAGCCGCCACGCTTTTGTGCGGTGCTCTCCTCGCCGCTCCAGCTGTGGCGGCCGACGATGCCGCGGCATGGCCCGAAGTCCTGACCTTGGAGGAAGCGGCAAAGTTCCTGCGTCTCGACACTAGCGAATTGGAAGGGCTGGCGCTGCGCACGGAAGTTCCTGGCCGCCGCGTCGGCACGCGGTGGCGCTTCAATCGCGACGCACTGCTGGCCTGGCTCAACGGCGACTGGACACTCATTGCGACAGCCGTTCCGCCGTCAACCGATGATCAAATGTCGGAGCCCGACTTGTCTTCGTCTATTCCGGACGACGCCGCGGTGCTGGCCCCTGAGGCCATGGCGCAAGTCACCGCTACCGGAACTACACCCGCCCAGGCGGACGCATCGCCCACAGATGACAAGGTGCCTGAAGAGCCAATCGGCGAGGCGCCGGAGGAACGCACGGCGGAAGATGTTTTTCTGCGCGGGCAGCGCGTGCTGCTTGGCTCCGGCGAAATGGTGTTGGACACTGGCCTGTTTTATTCCGAGAACGACAACCGGGAACTGACCTTGGTAAACGGCAATATTGGGCTCGCAACGGTCGAGACGGAGACGTTCACCGGATTCATCTTGGCACGCTACGGCCTGTTCGACGAGACCGAGCTGTTCGCCAGCACAACCTACCGGGACCAGGATTCCGATGTTTTCGTTGGCGATCAGAGATTAACCGGATCGTCGCGCTCGGAACTCGGCGATGTGCGGGTCGGCGTGCGCCGCACAATGTTGCGCGAGGCCGTCGGTCGGCCTGACGTCATCCTCACTTTGAACGGCCGCATTCCGACTGACGACGACCATAGCTCCTACGCGTTGGGCGGCGGCATCGCGCTGGTCAAAAGCATCGATCCGGTGGTGCTTTTTGCGAATACCAACTACCTCCATACTTTCAGCCGGGATTTCGATGACGTGACCCGCTTAGAGCCCGAGGATCGCATCGATGCGACGGTTGGCTACGCCTATGCCTTGAACGACACGATCACTCTGAGCACGTCGCTGTCCGGTCTGTTTCTCAGCGAGACCGAGTTCGACACCGTCACATTCCGCCAACAGAATCTGTTCAGCCTGCAATTCGGCATGACATCCTGGCTCGCCGAGGGCCTTTACATCGAGCCCTCGGTCAGCTTCGGGCTCAACGGTCCCGGCGACAGCTTCGCCGTCGGCGCCACCCTGGCCTATACGTTCGATCCGTAGGCTGGGCCAATCCGAGACGTCACAACGCCAGATAATCGGCGATGTCTTCGATGGTATCGACGTCGAGGACGGTGATGTAGCCGCCGTCCAACTGGATCAGACCTTCCTTGTGCCAGGCGCGGAGTTGGCGGTTGATGTTTTCCCGCGACAAGCCGACCAGGCCGCCGAGTTCGCGCTGCGACAGTTTCAGTTCGATACGGGTGCCGTTTTCGGTTTCCTGACCATATTCGCCCATCAGCCAGACCAGCCGTTTTGCCAAGCGCATCGGCAGGGTCAGGAAGGCGGAATCCTCCAGCATTTCGCTGGTGCGCCGCAGGCGTTCACACAACACTTCGATCAGGCCGACGGAAATTTGCGGGTGCTTTTCCAGAAACGGAATGAAATCGCGGCGGTCGAGCACCATGAGTTCGGTCGCATCCATAGCCGCAGCATCGGCGCTGCGGTCCTTGCCGTCCAGAAACGCGATTTCGCCGAATACGGTGCCGGCGTCGATGATATTTAGGATCGCCTCCTTGCCGTCGGCGGAAACCGCGCTGATCTTGACCCGGCCGCTCAACACCGCCATCAAACTGACCCCGGCATCACCCTTGTGATAAATCGTCTGGTTCTGCCGATACCGCCGCACTTTGGCATAGGTCACCAATTCATCCAGTTCGCTGTCATCGAGATGGCGGAACAAACGATTGTCCGACAACAGCTGACGGCGATCCAACGCGGCTTTGCGGGCCATAATTTACCTTTCCGGATGCGATATCCGAGTGACAAACGTCACTGTGGGCAGGTGACCGGTGGCACTGCAGTCGTTCAGGCAGACGACTACGCTATCGGCACATGGTTCAATATGTTCGGCCTTAATGGTAAATTGTTCGGGGTCGGCGGAGCAAGGCGGATCGGCAGCCGTTGAAAAATACGGTTGCCGAAACCGCGGAACGATAAGGAGCGTAATTCGATGCTGCAAACTTGGCCACGACCCGTCGGTAAAGCCGGCCTTCTCGCCACCGCTGGCCTATTGGCGATCCTGGCTTTGTCCGGCTGTCAAACGGTGACGACGTCGACGACCGGTGCCATGAATCAAGCATCGCCGGCGGCGAAGCCGGCGGAACTCAAAACCGGCTTCAGCGACGCCCTGGATTGTATGGACAATCTGTTCGTCGAACACGGCGTGCGCAACATTCTGGTAACCGCCCAAGACATTCCCGATCAAACCCAGTCGGTCGCAGCCGGCACCAAGGACATGCTGATCTCAGCCGTATCAAGCATGTCGGAGCGCAGCAATGCCGTCCGGTTCGTCGCCTTCGGCAGCGATATCGCCGACATCATGGATCTGCACGGCAGTCACGGTAAATCCAGTTCCTTTGTCACACCCGACTTTTTCATGCGCGGATCGATCAGCCAGTTGGACGAAGCGGTATCGAAAGCCTCGACCGGCGCCAGCGTGTCAACGCCGGTTTTCAATCTCGGCGCAGCCGGTGATCAAATAACCTCAATGATTTCGGTCGATCTGAACGTCGGCTGCGTCAAGAACCTGCAAATCGTGCCGGGACTGACGTCGTCGAATTCGATCGCCGTCATCAACCGGGCCGGCACGGCGGAAGCCGGTGGTATTCTGAACGCACAAAGTCTCAGCCCGATATCGATCAACGTCAATCTTGGTGTCGATCACAATGAAGGTAAGGCGCAAGCGGTGCGCACCCTGATTCAACTGGCGGTCATCGAACTGATGGGAAGGCTGTCGGGCGTGCCTTACCGCAGTTGCTTGTTGCCCGGCGACAAGAGCGATCTCGCGGCGGCAACCATGAGCCGGCCGAGAAATCTACCCTGTGATGTGCCGCGCGAGCCGCCGAGAATTGCGGCACCCGCCCCGGCGAAACCAGCCGCGAAACCGGCGGCCGAGCCGAACCCGCCGGCGCAAACGGCCGCCGTCGCCGCGACGCCACCCGCAGCCAGTAGCGAGCCGTCGACCGCCGGCGACGGTTGGAGACTGACCACGGACGCCGGCGCCGACCCGACCGTCGCCGCCGGCGACACTGCAACATTGCTGGTATCAGCCGACAGCCCGCTCTATCTCACCTGTTTCTATCGCCAGGCGGATCAGTCGGTACTAAAAATCTTCCCCAACCGTTTCAGCCAGCAACGCCAAGTTTCCGGCGACAGCGAATTCACGATCCCGAGCCCGGAAATGCCGTTTCAGTTCCGTTTCGATGCCGCCGGCGAAAGCGAGGAATTTCGCTGTTTTGCCAGCGAACAGGATTTGAGCGAGCGGTTGCCCGGCGAAATCGCTGACAATGACCTGGTTCCGATCGCTATCGGCGATCTCGACAGTTTGTCGGCATTGTTCGCCGAGGCCAGTGACGGCACGGCAGAAGAGCAGTCCGTCATTATTTCCATTCAGTGATTGGGCGCAAAGGACGAAGGAGCAAGATGATGTTCGGTCCGAAAGATTTGCTTACCAAAAGCCTCGGTGTAACCGCTTTGGCAATCGCCCTGCTGGCAACCTCCGGCAGCTGGGCCGACGACGTCAAACAATTCGGCAAGCAAACGCCGTCGAACGCGGAACTCAATCGCATGCTGTTTCCCGAGTTGAGCAAATCCGGTGAGGGGCGCACGCGCGGCATTTCGCGCGGCCTGGTTTTTACCGGGCGCAAGCCGGACGCCGCCGCTCCGCCGGCCGCCGAAAAGCCACCGGCGCCCAAGGCTTTCGGCATGGCCATAGAATTCGCCTTCAATTCGGCCGAAATTTCGGCGGAATCAGTGGCATCCCTCGATCAGATCGGTTCCGTCTTGAGCCAGAACCGGGCGATCGAGTTTTCCATCACCATTGTTGGCCACACCGATGCCGTCGGCAATGATGGATACAATCAGAGTCTTTCGGAACGCCGGGCCGCCGCGGTCAAGGCCTATTTCGTCGAAAACTATGGCGTCGACCCGACCCGTTTGGCGACGGAAGGGCGGGGCGAAGCCAAACTCATCGACACAGCCAATCCTGACGCCGCGGCCAATCGGCGCGTGGAGTTCCATCGCCAGCAGTAAGCTGTTCAAGGAATGGCAGCGCACCCGGACGGTCGCCTGTGACAAATATCACCGTCCGGCTGTGCCAATTCACATCCGAATTGTCATTTCCAGCCTGCATAGTTGTCGAACAACAACCTTGCGAGGAACCGACCATGTTCAAGAAAATTCTCGTCACGTTATGCGTCGCCACGCTGGTCGCCGGATCGGCCACCGCGGCGTCGGCCACCATCGTCAGCAACGATTTCAGGTTCTTTAGCGACAGCTTCCAGTTTGCCAAACGATCTACGGTTTGCGACGAAGCGGCAGCGCCTGATCGCCAAGCCGAACTCCAGGCCTATCGCGACACGCTGCGCCAGGAACGGCGCGCTCAATCTGACGACTTGATCATTCGAGTCGCCGACATCAATCGCCCGGGCATCGCCCATCAGCTGGGACCAGTCGACAGGTTGACCTATATGCAAAACCGCAACGCAGCCATGCGAGATGCCGCCCGCAGCCGCACGGAACTGCGCCGAGTGCGCAAAGAGATCAGGTTCGTTTCCCGCGCGTTGAAAAATCCGACTTCCACCTGCAACTAAGGAATAGGGGCACATCCATGAGACTATTGTTGGCGTTGGGCGCGACCGTCGCAACTCTGGCCATGGTCGCGTCGCCATTACAAGCTGAAGAGCCGAGGGACGGCCGCTACCGCGTCGTCGCCGGCGTGATCAGCTCACCCGCCGACCGGGCGCCGCACCCACAAAACCGACCGGTCATCATACTGGTCGACAGTTGGACCGGCCGCAGTTGGCAATTGAACGAACGGATGCGCTGGCATCCTTTGGCCTTCGATCGCCCCGACCCCGAACAGGCCTTGTACGACATTCTGCCGCCGCCGTTGGAAATGCGCTAACTACCGGCCGCAGCCAATGCGTCGCGAATGCGCCGGCCGATGGAGACAACGTCAGCCAGGTTAGCCGCTTGTACGATTAATTCACTGCCGGTGATGCGGACTTGCGCGCCGAGTTGCGTGGACAGTTCCTCGGCCAGTGCCGCGCTCGGTTCGCTTTCGCCCGGCAACATAACGTGGCTCCGGTCCGACGGTTTGTCGGTCTTGCCCATACGCTTCTTGGCTTTCACTGGATCGTCACTGGAACGCGCCAGCTGCTCCGCCTGACGGACGGTGAGGTGTTCGGCGACCACCCGGGCGGCCAGTGCCGCGGGCTGATCGGTCGCCAACAAGGCGCGCGCATGGCCGGCGGTGATCTTGCCTTCTTCCAACATGGATTTGACGTCGTCGGGCAGGGTTAGAAGACGCAGGCTATTGGATACGAACGACCGGCTGCGGCCGATCAAGGCCGCGACGTCGTCGTGGCTGCGCCCATAATTTTCGATCAGCGCGCGGTTGGCTTCCGCTTCCTCGATAATGGTCAAATCGCGGCGCTGCAAATTCTCGATCAGAGCGATCTCCAAGGCCCGGGCGTCGGAAGTGACGCTCAACACGATCGCCGGAATGGCATCGACCTCGGCCAAAGACGCCGCAAGCCAACGGCGGTAACCGGCGACGACCTCGAGCCCGCCGTCATCGGCCCGGCGCAGCAATATCGGCTGCAAAACACCATTTTCCCGAATCGAGTCGCTCAGTTCCTGAAGTTCTTCCAAATTGAGCCGTTTGCGGGCAGAGACCGGCGCCGGGCGAATATCGGCGGTGGCGATGCGCTGGATCACCCGATCCGATGGCCCGAGCGCACGGCTCGACCCGGATTCCGTTCCGGTCATTGCCGGCCGGGCTTCGCCCTTCATAACGACACGGCCGACGCCCACGGATCCCGCAGAATTGTCGGGCCGATCGCTTGGTATGCCGCTCATGTCGGGACCCTCCTTACCGCGTTCGGCTGCCCGGGCATGTCCGCGACGGTGTCTGCGCATGAATCGCCCGCTGGCGCGAAGATATCATTGGCAGCCCCGGCCAACAATAATATATTGTGGTTTCAGCGGACATAGACGCTGCATATGGTATGGTGGTACAGGAACTGCGTCGAACTCGGCCACCATGCGGGCGCGGTTGATGCGAGGGGTTATGGACGACCACACACAGAGAGAAGTCATTCGGCAGTTCGATGATGGCTTGCTGCCGCAAGCCATCGCCGACACCCTCGGCATCACCTTGCAGGACGTCGTCGACGCGCTCAAACGCCGGCTCAGGCTGGTCGACGGCAAGGCCAAACCGGATGCCGCGCGGGAAGCGCAAATGCAACGCGACATGGACTTGATCAATCGCCGGCTGCGTGTGGTCGAAGGCTCGCCGGGCGGCAGTGACGAAGCCATCCTGCCCGGGGCCAACCCCGCGGTCGAAGATGTGCCAATCGCCTCAGCCGATGCATTTCTATCGTCGACACCGACAAATTCCGACGATTGGAGAGAGCCGACGGCGGCGCCTGACTCCAAGCCATTGGCGCAGAACGACGTGGCTGGCGCGGTGCGCGGCCTGCTCGGCCATTACCTGCCGCAATTGGAGCCCGGACTGGCGGCTCTGTCACCGATCATTTCGACGGGTGACGGATTGTCTTTGTTGACGGCCCGCGACCGCACAGGACAAACCGTCAGCGTCGGCTATGTCGACGCCGATGCCGACGACCGCGCGGTGACCGGGCTGCTGGCTGAAATGGGCCGCAGCGCCAATGGCCGGCCGGTTCGCGGTATTTTGGTCGCGGGCGGTTTCAACGAACGCCTGCGGCTCGCCGCCTTGGCCGTGCCAGGCCTCGATCTCAAGGTCTATGCCTTCAGCTTGACATTCCGCGACCCATAACGCCGCACCGCCCGTGGCCATCGAATCAAGCCGCGCGGGCGCCGTAATAGAGCGTCACCGTGTGGGTCGCCTCGGCGAAAAACAGCCAACGCTCGATCAACAGCCCGACGGTAACGTTGAGCACCGCAAGGACAGCGACGGCAAGGCCAAGCGGACCGCCGGCCAGCAGCCCCAGCAGCGTCAGGATCAATGGCACGGCGTAGCCGAACGTCATGGCCAATCGACGCAACTTTTCGGCGTGCTTGCGGGCGACCCGGTAGCCCATTTCCTGCAACAGATAGTTTTCCTCGGTATGGGGACGTTCCAACAATCGCACCGTACCGAGGCCAACCAGCCCGGTGGCCGATTCCGGCGTGCTTAGGCCCTCGCCGCCGTCGATCGAGCGCCAATAAGCACGTTTTGCCAACAGTGCGGCAATCCCCACAGCCAATCCGGCAATGCCGAGTTCGACGCTTTGACGGCCGACGGCGGCGGTAAACAGCGCGAACCACACATAGCCGCTAAAGAGCGCGTTCAACACATAGATCGGCACGACCCAAGGATTGTGCCATTGTCGAATCGGCTTCAAGGTGCCGTAAATCATGCCCGTCGACGCGACAGTAATTAGCGACGCAACGGCGGTGAGCCAGCCAAACACCAGCCAAAGCACGGTGCCGGTGGACCAAACCCAGAACAATCCAAACAGGCCGATCGGCACAAAGGATGCGATCGCCGCCACACCTTCTCGGGCGAGCCACGACGATCGCCATTGCGAGACCGCCCGCCAGGCTCGCTCAGGATGGCCGAGATGAAACAGTGATGCCAGCAATCCGACGCCAACCAGAACCACCGCAAAGCCGACCGCGACCACGCCAAACAGCGGTGCGCGCGGCGCGAAATCAAACGGCGCCAAGAAACCAAGCCAAATCAACAAGCCATAACCGGCGCCGGAAGCAGTGGTGAACACGATGACGGAAAAAGCCGGGTGCATTGTCTCAACTCATCGCGACAGCAGCCGGTCGACCCAGCCGAGCAAGCCGCCTACCGGTTCCACCGGCGCCAACGCCGCCGGCGCGTCGTCCAAGGCAAACCGTTTATGGTCGAGGCGCGGCGGCAAATATTTGTTGGTCGGCCGATAGCCCTGTTCGGGCATGAGATCGTAGCCATCACGTTCTTCAACCAGACGGGACACGGTGGAATCGGGGTCGGCGAAATCACCGAAATGCCGAGCCGATGTCGGGCAGGTAGAAACGCAGGCGGGCAGCCGTTCGACCTCCGGCAGATTGTCGTTGTAGATCCGGTCGATACAGAGCGTGCATTTTTTCATGATGCCGCCGTCGGCATCATATTCGCGGGCACCGTAGGGGCAGGCCCAGGAGCAGAGCTTGCAGCCGATGCACAGGTCTTCGTCAACCAGGACAATGCCGTCCTCGACCCTTTTGTAGGAGGCCCCGGTCGGGCAAACCGTGACGCAGGCGGCATCGGCACAATGCAGGCAGGATTTAGGGAAATGCACGGTCCGGCCGGCGCCGCCATCGCCAACCTCAAAGCCATGAATTCGGTTGAGCCAAACGCCGGCAACGTCGTCGTCATAGGGCCTGACGTCAGTCAGCGGTGCCGGATGGCCACCGGTATTCCATTCCTTGCAGTTGACCGCGCAGGCATGGCAGCCAACACAGACGTCGAGATCGATAACCAGACCTAAGCGTTTCGGGGTCGCCGCGGCGGGAAGATCGGTCACGCACCGTCTCCTTCACCGCGGAATTTCTCGCCATAGCGCAGAATCTTCGGACGCTCGCCGACACCGGGCGGCGGCGTAAGCGCGTCGAACTGCGGTGCCGCGGTGCCAGCCTCGGCCGGTGCCGCCTTGGTCAGCCTAACCCGCAAATCGTACCAGGCGGCTTGTCCGGTCACCGGATCGGCATTGGCATAGCGATAGCCGTCCGCCGTCGCCGGCAGCAAATCGTCGATCAGGTGGTTGAGCAGGAAGCCGCGCGTCGCTTCCGGTGCCTTGGTGTCGAGGTTCCAGGCGCCGGCGCGCTTGCCGATGGCGTTCCAGGTCCAAACCGTGTTGGGCTCGACCCCTTCCATGAGCTTGATCTGGGCCTTGATCTTGCCATGCCGGCTTGTCACCCAAACCCAATCGTCATCGACCAAACCACCCGCTGTCGCGGTTTCTCGGGCGACATAAAGCCGGTTAGCGGTATGGATTTGCCGCAGCCAGGCATTCTGTGAGCCCCAGGAATGATACATCGCCATGGGCCGCTGGGTGATGGCATGCAACGGATAGGCTTCGGCGCCCTCGACATCGTCTTCCAGCGGCGCATACCAGATCGGCAGCGGGTCGAAATAGGTCTGAATGCGGGCGCGCGCCGATTGCGGCGGCTGGATGTCGCCGAACCCGGCAGCGGCCAGGCGAAAGCGCTGCATCGGCTCGGAATAGAGTTGCATGACGACGGGGTCAGGCGCGTCGATGAACCCCATCGCCAAAGCAAAATCCAAATAGCCTCGATTAGCGAAGCGGTAATAGCGATGCTCCGGCGCCAGCTCGACCTGCCAGTAGCATTGGTTCTCCACATAGCGCTGCAATTGGTTCGGATTGGGCGCGCCGGTGCCTGACTGGTCGCCGTCGGCGCCGCGCCAACCGGCTAGGGAACCGATGCCAGGCTTGCGTTCATGGTTGACGAGATAGTCCGGATAGCCGCCCGGATAAAGCGCGGCACCGTCGCCGTCGACCAGGCCAGGCAAGCCAAGCCGGGCGCCGAGATCCAACAGCACGTCCTGGAACGGCCGGACGTCTCGGTCCGGTTTCAATACCGGCTGACGGATCGCATCGGCGGCGCCATCAGCGCTGGAAATCGGCCGATCCAGCAGCGAAATACAGTCCCAGCGTTCAAGATAGGTGGTGTCCGGCAGCACCAGATCGGCATAGGGCACCATCTCCGAGAAAAACGCGTCGGAATAAATGATGTAGGGAATACGATAGTCGCCGGTTTCCGGGTCGGTGTCGGTCAACATCCGCATCGTGTCGCTGGTGTTCATCGCCGAATTCCAGCTCATATTGGCCATGAACAAGAACAGCGTATCGATCGGATAGGGATCGCCCTTCCAGGCGTTGGTGATGACCGTATGCATCATGCCATGGGCGGCGACCGGCGCGTCCCAGGAAAACGCCTTGTCGATTCGACAGGGCACGCCGTCGGCATCGACCAAGAGATCCTCCGGCCCGGTGGTGAAGCCGAGCGGCGGCCCCGGCATCGGCTGCCCAGCTGCGACGTGGCCGGGACGGCCGGCCGGCTTGGCACCGGGCGGCGCCGGCCGCGGAAACGGCGGCTTGTAGCGGAAACCGCCCGGAACATCGACGCTGCCGATCAGCATTTGCAACAGATGCAAGGCGCGACAGGTATGGAAGCCGTTGGAGTGGGCGGAAATGCCGCGCATGGCCAGCATCGAAACCGGTCGCCCGACCATGCGGTCATGGCGGCGGCCCCAGCTGTCTGTCCAGGGCGTGTCGATGACCACTTCGCGCTCGAAGGCAATCGTCGCCAGTTCAGCGGCAACACGCTGGATGGTTTCGGCCGAGAGGCCGGTACGTTCGGCGACCGTCGCCGGCGCGAATGCCGGATCGAGATAGCGTTCGGCCAACAACTGAAACGCGGGGACCGCCTCGCGACCGTCCGCCAGCTTGTAGGTGCCGGTCAAGGCCGGCGCCGCATCTGCCGCCATTGCCGAGTGAAAACCGGATCGTTCGCGATCCCACATAAGCGGGTCGCCATCCTCGTTGCGCGCGAACAAGCCGTCCTGCGCGCCATCCGGATCTCGTATCACAAGCCAGCCGGCGTTGGTGTATCGCGCAAGATACGGCGCATCGATCTTACCGGCGCGCAGCAACTCGTGGACCAGGGACAAGGCGAACAGGCCGTCACTGCCCGGCCGAATGCCAAGCCATTCGTCCGCAATTGCCGAATATCCGGTGCGTACTGGATTGATTGAAACGAACTTGGCACCGCGCGACTTGAGCCGGCCGAGGCCAATCTTGATCGGATTACTGTCGTGATCTTCGGCGACGCCGAACATCATGAAATATAGGGTGTTCTCCCAATCCGGTTCGCCAAATTCCCAGAACGACCCGCCAATCGAGTAGAGCCCGCCGGCGGCCATGTTCACGGAACAAAAACCGCCATGGGCGGCGTAGTTCGGCGTGCCGAATTGCGTTGCCCACCAGCCGGTCAAGGCCTGGCTCTGATCGCGGCCGGTGAAGAACGCCAGCTTGCGCGGATCGCTGCGGCGGATGTTATCGAGCCGGTCGCGGGCAAGTTCAAGTGCCTCGTCCCATTCGATTTCTTCAAATTCGCCACTGCCGCGCGGGCCGACCCGCTTCAACGGTTTCGACAGCCGGGCCGGCGAATAGTGCTGCATGATTCCGGCCGAGCCCTTGCCGCACAACACGCCGCCATTCACCGGATGATCGCGATTGCCCTCGATATATCGAATAGCACCGTTACGCAGATGGACTTTGATACCGCAACGGCAAGCGCACATGTAGCAGGTGGTAAATTTCACTTCGTCCGAGATCTTGGGCGATGTCTCGATCGGCCGCGCGGCGGGCTCGCTTCCGCTCATTTATGATGGGTCCAACGTGCTGGGGGTTTCAATGCGGCGCAGACTACCCGAACTTCGGCGGCCGGCAAACCGACCCCTGATCGGTTCGAAGATTGATACCATTGATCACCCCTAACTGGCTCTTCGCCTGTCGGTCTTTCTTACAGGAACCGGCCATCAAACGCCCGCCACCGGCTTGGCGATGCGACGGCGCCAGGGCCAGCGAGAGCCTCGGCACCCCGAGCACGCCGGCCGAGCAGCGGCTTTTTCAGTGCACCGCAAAACGGACGATTCCAGGGGCTTGCGCCGCGCATTCCCGCACTCAGGTGCACTGCAACATTGCACCCTCGGCGCAAATTAGCGGGCTCAGATACCCGGCCGCCATCCGGCGGCGACGACTTGGCACGGAATCTGCTTTTTGTATCCGGTCCGGGGCGGAGTCGACCGCCTCGAACGGATCGAAGGGGTCGAATAATGGGCATCAACGACACCTATCAACGCGAGCTCGCGCGGTCTCTCGTCGTATCGTTGGGTATTGCCGACGCGTTGGACTTCTGCCGCCAGAACCAATGGGAAGGCGTGCTGCGCATCATCGACAAGACCTACGGCGACGGCAAGCAGGCCGAAGTCAACGGCGCCGCCACGATCCGGCACTGAGGCGCGTTTCGACCGCCGACAAAAGATCCGACGCGGCCTTGCCGGAGAAGTTGAAACCGGCTAAGCACGGCCGATGCTTGAACTCCAAACCTGCCATTACACCCCAATCCGGGGGACAGAGTGATGTATCGCGCTGTGCTCTGGGATTTCGGCGGCGTCATTACGACCAGCCCATTCGAAGCCTTCAATCGCTATGAGCAGGAAAACGGCCTGCCGGTCGATTTCATCCGCACCATCAACAGCCGCAATCCCAACGACAATGCCTGGGCCCAGTTCGAACGCAACGACGTGTCCGCTGAGGAGTTCAGCGACTTGTTCGAACAGGAATCGGGTGCCGCCGGCCATGCCATCCCCGGCCGCGACGTTCTGGCACTATTGTCGGGCCGCGTGCGACCAGCCATGGCGCTGGCTTTGCCACGGATCAAACAGCATTTCACCCTGGCTTGCCTGACCAACAATTTTGCCGTCGGCGATAGCCCGGCCATGACCTTTGACGCCGAACGGACCCGCGAGGTGCAGGCCGTCATGGCGTTGTTCCATATCGTCATCGAATCCAGCAAGGTCGGGATGCGCAAACCGGATCCGCGCATTTACGCCTATGTGTGTCAGCAAATCGATGTCGCCGCGGAGGATATCGTCTATTTGGACGATCTCGGCATCAATCTCAAACCGGCCCGGGCGCTCGGCATGACGACGATCAAAGTCACCGATCCCGACGCCGCCCTGGCGGAATTGAGCGGCCTGCTCGATCTACCGTTGAATTAGGTTTCGATCGCCGGGTCTTGGCGATCAACACCGTCAGTTCCGGCCACCGATAAAGCAGCGCCGGCAGCGCCTCGCCAGCGAAGACGTGGGTTTTGGTGGCGATCAATTGGGCGCCCATGGCCTCGTAGAAAAACCGCGACGGGTTGCCGGCCAGGACTTCAACGCCCATGGCTTGCCGGCCCGCCGCCAACAGGCGCTCTGCGGTGACACCGCAGAGCAAGCGGCCGATGCCCAAATCCTGCGCATCGAGGGAAACATAAATCGCATAAAGCTCGCCGTCCTGGGGATAGAGGCGGTCGCGCGACCGCCCAAACGCCGCATAAGCGACGACAGTGCCGCCCGTGGTCTCGGCCACCAAAGTCCGGTCTCGGCCGTCGGCATGGCGCAAAGCCCGCGCCCAATGCAGGGCGTTGCGCTCAACACTCAACGTGCTGGTCAAGTAATGCGCCGGCAGCAGGGCGGCATAGGTATCGCGCCACGTTTCGACGTGAATGCGCGCGATCGTCGCGGCATCCGCCGCTTGGGCATTGCGGACACGTACCTCCATCACGTACCACCTCCCTTGGCTTTCATTAACCAGGAAGCAAAAGCATCGCGCCATTCGGGGCGGCGACGCAAGCCTCTTGTAGCGGTTTTGGTAATCTTTCGTTTACCCTATCCGTTAACACTGTGGCAGCTGATCGAAGCGTGGTGATGTTCCGTTTCCTTTTTCGATCAGCAGCGAAGCTCCTAAGATAGATCGATCCTCTCTATCTCGATCATGGTCGGCGCCCCGCATTGCGGCGGGGCGCCGATTTTGCTTGTTGCGGCCAAGCCGACTTAATTCTACCTTCCCGCGTTATGATGGATTGGCACAATTTGCTGTCGACGCGGCGCCTCGGCGAGCAAACCTCGGCCCCGGTATCGCCGGCGCGCAATCCGTTTCAAAAAGACTGGGATCGCATCGTTTTTTCGTCGGCTTTTCGACGGTTGCAAGACAAAACCCAGGTCCATAGCCTGGCCGAAAACGACTATGTACGGACCCGCCTAACCCATTCGATGGAAGCCGCCGCGGTCGGCCGATCGCTCGGCGCCACGGTCGGCCATCACCTGTCACAACGCCATGCCCTAACCGAAGGCGTGACGGCGGCCGAATTCGGCCATGTCGTTGCCGCGGCCGCACTCGCCCATGACATCGGCAATCCGCCGTTCGGCCATTTTGGCGAAGCCATCATTCGACGGTGGTTTGCCGAAACAGCATTGGGACAGCAGCTGATCGCGCCGCTCTCCGCACCGCGAGCCGAAGACTTCCTGCGCTTCGAAGGCAACGCCCAGGGCTTCCGTATCCTCACCCGGCTGCAAAACTGGCGCGATTCCGGCGGCCTGCGGCTGACCGCCGCGACGCTCGGCGCTTTCTCCAAATATCCGCGATTGTCGGTCATCGACCAAGCCGAGGCTAATGACGCCGGCGCGCAAAAATTCGGTGTCTATCAAGCCGACGCAGCGGTGTTCGACGTCATTGCTTCCGAACTTGGACTGCTGAAAAAAAGCCGCGGATACTGGTGCCGCCATCCTCTGGCCTATCTGGTCGAGGCGGCTGATGATATCTGCTATCAGATCGTCGACCTCGAAGACGGCTTCAAACTTGGCCGCGTGGCGTTTTCAGAAGCCGAGGCGCTGTTGCTGGAAATTGCTGGGCCGAAGCGCCGCCGCTATGACGAAATAACGACCGACGCTGGCAAAGTCGCCTACTTGCGGGCAAAGGCCATTGGCCAGTTGATCGGCCAAGCGACCACGATTTTTCTGGATTACGAACGCAACATCATGGCCGGTTCATTTGCCGGCGAGCTTTTGGCGCGGGCGCCGGCGCGCCCGACCCTCGACCGCATCGCCACCATTACCGAAACCCAGGTGTTCAAAACCGCTGAACGCGAGCATACCGAACGCGAGGGCGCGAAGGCGCTCGAGTACTTATTGAACGCCTATATGCAGGCATTCGCCACGGCTGAGAACAAAGGGCTCGACAAACTTCACCACGACCCTGTTTTGGCACCCTTGTTGAATGGTTTCGCCACCTCGATCGACGACCGCTATGAATGGCTTTTGCACGTCACCGATTATGTCTCCGGCATGACCGATTCGTATATGCTTGCACAATTCGACCGCCTTACCGGGCGGGCGCCCCAGCAAAAATAAGTCGGATATCCGCCGCTCATCGGCGCCCGTGAAAACCGGCCTTCGTGACGCTTGCCATACTTCACCGATTGCATCAAAGTCAGGCCATGGACACTTTCCGATTGAGTGATGGCGAAACGCCCTTAATCGTCAGCATGCCGCATGCCGGAACGTTTCTGCCCGACGACCTGATCGCTCGGATGACCGAGGAAGGACAATCGGTTCCGGACACCGATTGGCATATGGAACGGCTCTACGGATTTGCCGAAGCGCTCGGCGCGACACTGTTGTCGGCTACCCATTCACGCTATGTGATCGATCTCAACCGGCCACCGGACGGCGCCTCGCTTTATCCCGGTGCCGACGAGACCGAGCTATGCCCGACCACGACGTTCGACCGGACACCGATATACCGGCCCGGCGAAGAACCTGACCAAGCGGAAATTGAAGAACGGCGCGCACGCTATTGGGACCCGTATCGTCAGCAATTGGCGGCCTCGATCGAGCAAACCAAAGCGCGCCACGGCCATGTCGTGTTGTGGGAAGCGCATTCCATTCGCTCTCGATTGCCGCGGTTTTTCCAAGGCCGGTTGCCAGATCTAAACTTCGGCACTGGCGACGGCCGGAGCTGCGATCGGCGCTTGATCGAACAGGTTTTTGCGCTGGCCAAGGAAGAAGGCGCCTATTCTTCGGTGTTGAACGGCCGCTACAAAGGCGGCCACATCACCCGGACCTATGGCAATCCGGAAGCCAACGTCCAGGCAATCCAGCTCGAACTAAGCCAGATCACCTATATGCAAGAAAAGCCGCCGTTCGATTATCGTCCGGCTGCTGCCGATCGGCTGATCCCGGCACTACGGCGGTTCCTAGAGGCCGCGCTCGCCTGGGATGTATCAAATAACTGATCCGCGATGCCGCAAAGGATAGGCCACCGGCTCCTTCGGCCGCGTCAGATAGCGCCGAAACAGATCGCCATAGCCGGCAATCAAATAGCCGCCGTTCGACGCTAGAATTTTTTCGCGGTTTGCCCAGTAGGATCGCGATACCTCGGGCCACGGCAATTCGGGGCGGGCATGATGGGTGACATGAAAGTTGTTGTTCAAAAACAGCAAGCGAAAAAACCACCCAGCCTCGACGACTGCGGTTCTTTGTGCCGTGTCATCAACCGCCCGATGTTCGGCGAACGACCGGATCAGCACCAAGGCGATGCCGGGGTAGGCGACGAACAAGACATAGACCCAAACCGGCATGCCGACGAAGCCAAGCCAGCCGGCCAGCAGCACCAGGCCGAGCAGGTGACCGGACCAGATCGCCAATTGACGACGATCGCCTGCGGCAATTACCCGAGCCCCGGCAATCCAAGCGGCGGCAGTTTGCATCGGTGGCCCGATCAACAGGCGGCCGGCCAGGCTGTTGTTGACGTTCAGCACGATGCGGGCGATTGATCCGAGCCGGGCAAACTTGTCGCGATCCAGATAATAGCTTTCAGGATCATCCGACGGATCGGTAAGATTGTCATCCTGGTGGTGCGCCAGATGGCTATCTCGATAGACAGGATAGGGCAGCCACAGAGCGAGTGGCGGCCAGGCCAGGGCATCGTTCAGGCCTTGCCATCGGCTCGGGTGACCATGCAGCAACTCGTGCTGAAGGGAACCGTGAAGCGCGGTCAAAACCGCGAGCGCCGGCAGGGTAATCCATACCGGATTTTGGTCATACGCCGCCGTCAGCCCCAACCAGCCGCCATAGACCAGCCCCAACAGGAGCCATGTCGGCCACTCGCGACGCCAGCCAAATCCGGCGCGCCTGTGGACACTTCCGCCGGCGGCAACCCGCAACCCTCTCATCGTCAAAGCCTTTTCGGTTTCTACGCTTCTGTGAAAAGTCTAGGCCGACGGTATCGGGATGCCTACGAGGGATTGCGCACAAAACGCTATCATAGTAAACTTAAATCGTATGAATTTACTAATCTACGCAAATGTAGTACTTTCTAAACAAATCAGGTGTAACGCCAATGGATCGCCGGGATACGGTTCGGTTGTTTCGAAGCCGTTTGAGCGAACGTTTGCAGGCCAGCGCCCTCAGTCAGTCCCGGTTTGCAGCACTTGTCGGCATCGACCGGTCGACTTTGTCGCAGCTGCTGGCCGACGATGGCGATCGGTTGCCGCGGGCGGACACGGTCGCAGCGATCGCAACGGCCCTACAGGTCAGTGCCGATTGGCTGCTGGGCCTGAGTAACGACATGGATATTGCTGCGGATATTCTGCAGCAATCCTTCACCATCGAACCGACCGAGCGCTCACCTTCCGATGCGTTGTTGGACGCCTGGCACGACGAAGCCATCGGTTACAAGATCCGTCACGTGCCGTCGAATTTGCCGGATTTGCTAAAAATTCCGGAAGTTACAAGCCATGAATATCAAGCGTCCAGTGCACGAACCAGCGCTCAAGCCCGCATCGACAGCGCCAGCCGCCTGGCCTATTCGCGGCTACCGGAATCGGAAATGGAAATATGCAGCCCATTGCAGGAACTGGAGACCTTCGCCGCGGGCGGCGGTATTTGGCGGGGCTTGGATGTCGATGTCCGGCGCCGGCAGATCGCCAATATGATCGATCTGATCGAAGAGCTTTATCCGACATTGCGCTGGTTTCTATTCGATCAATTGAACCAATTTTCCGTACCGGTCACGATCTTTGGCCCGGATCGCGCGGCGATCTATGTCGGCCAGATGTACTTCGTATTCAGTACCACGGAACATATCCGCGTCTTGATCAACCATTTCGACAGCCTGATCCGAGGCGCCGTGGTGCAGCCGACGGAGATCGTCGGCCATTTGCAGTCGCTACGTGACCGATTGGTAAGGTGAATTAGCCCGCCGTCTTCGGCTATTCTGGAACCGGCACGTCTATTGTTAGAGGAACGAACCGAGGGATGACCAAGCGCATCGATTACTTCCTGTCGCTGCAATCGCCGTGGACCTATCTTGGCCACGATCGGTTGCAATCCATAGCCGACCGTCACGATGCCAAGATCAAACTTTATCCGGTCGATTTTGCGCGCATCTTCTCAGAGACCGGCGGCCTACCCTTGCCGCAAAGGGCGCCGGCCCGGCGAGCCTATCGCATGGCCGAGTTGCGGCGCTGGCGCGACTTCCTTGAACTGCCGATGGTTTTGGAGCCAAAGTTCTTTCCGACCGCTCCGCAGCCGGCAACCGGCATGGTGATCGCCGCGCGCGCGGCCGGCCACGACACCATGGCACTTGCCGGTGCCATCCTGCGCGCGGTCTGGTCGCAAGAGCAGGACACTGGCGACCCCAACGTGCTGACCGCCATTGCCGCCGGGTTGGGCTTGGACGGCGAAGCGCTGATCAGTCAATCGGCAATGGCTAAGGCCACCGCGCAATTGAACGACGATACCGACCAGGCGCTGACGGCCGGCGTGTTCGGGGCACCGAGCTATGTGTATCGCGGTGAATTGTACTGGGGCCAGGACCGCTTGGATTTTCTCGATCGCGCCCTGGCGCGCGAATGAAGCCCGAACAATGTGGGCCTACCAGGTCGGCAGCGCCCGCCAATCGTCGTCGGTCCCTAACGCCGCTTTTTCGGCATCGTAGGAATAGAGCCAAGCCTGCTGCGGCGTAATGTTTTCGCCCTGGCCCTGGTCATGGCGTCTGAAACGCGTATTGCGGGCGGCAACTTCGGTCGGGTCTTCGATGTGATACCACGCCTCGGCGGCGCGGGAATGCTGGACGATGCGATTGGCCCGGTCGTAGCGCAGCGCTTCGAAATGGCGCAAGGCGGCGGACGGGTCGTCGGCCTTGAGCTCCAGGCTGCGGGCGAGGACCCAAGCATCTTCGATACTCTGGACCGCGCCCTGCGCGTGATAGGGCAACATGGCGTGCGCGGCATCGCCCATGACGGCGATGCGGCCGTCGACCCACCCGGCAAGCGGTTCGCGATCATGCAACGCTGTCACGAACATGGTCTCGGTTGCCTCGATAACGCCGCACGGCACGTCATACCAGCCGTCAAAACTGGCCAACACCTCCGCCCTGCTGGCGGTCTGTGACCAAGATTCACGCGTTTCGTCATTGGCTTGGCCAAGCGCCACCCAGTTCAGGCGGCGCCCGCCCGAAACAAAATAGAACACGAACGACAACCGCGGGCCCATCACCACATACGCTGATGTCGGAATGTCCAGATGCGCCACTTTTTCGGCGTCGACCACGCCACGCCAACAGACATAGCCGGAGCGGCGCGGCGCGTCGGGCTTGAAGATCTGTTCGCGGACCACCGAATGAATGCCGTCGGCGCCAATCAGGACATCGCCTTCGACCCTGCTGCCATCGGCGCAGTCGGCCCATACGCCGCCATCACCCTGGCCAACCGCGCGTACCTGCGTATTAAGCCGGAGCCTTGAGGCGTCGAGCGGCCGGGTCAAGGCGTCGAGCAAGTCCGGGCGAAAGGCATGATAATAAGGCGCGCCGAACAGCGTCTCGACGGTCGCACCAAGGGCGGTACGCAGCACTTCCTCGCCGCTGTCCCAGGCGTTGAATTTGTGGGAATCCGGCGCCGTGCAGAATCCGGCCAGATCGTCGCCGAGGCCGAGCCATCTGAGAATCCGGACGCCGTTGGGGCTGAGCTGCAGGCCGGCACCAACCTCTTCGAAGGCCGGCGCCTGCTCGAGCAGCACATAATCCAAGCCCGCTTTCTGCAAACTAAGTGCTAAGGCCAAGCCGCCGATGCCGGCACCAACCACAACGATTTTCATCATCGCCCTCTAATGGAATGAATCGGGACAGCTTTAGTTCAACGTCTTCAGCACCCCGGACAACGTGTCGAAAATGCGATCGATATGGTTCTTTTCGACAATTAGGGGCGGCGACAGCGCGATGATGTCGGCGGTGGTCCGGATTAGCAACCCTTGCTCGTAGCATTGCAGGAATGCGTCGAAGGCGCGCGCCGTCGGCTTGCCGTCGATCGGCTCGAGCTCGATCGCGCCGATCAGGCCGAGGTTGCGCAAATCAATGACATGCGGCAGGCCTTTCAGGGCATGCACGGCGTCTTCCCAATAGGCCGACAGTTCCGCGGCGCGTTCGAACAGGCCTTCTTCCTGATAAGTATCAAGCGTCGCCAAGCCGGCGGCAGCGGCGAGCGGATGGCCGGAATACGTATAGCCGTGGAACAATTCGATGGTGTTCTCCGGCGCATCCATGAAAGCGTCGTAAATTTCCTTTTTGCAGATCACCGCACCCATCGGCACGACACCGCTAGTCAGCCCCTTGGCACAGGTGATCAAATCAGGCTCGACGCCGAAATGTTCTGTGGCGAAGGCTGAGCCAAGCCGCCCGAAGCCGGTAATGACCTCGTCGAATATCAGCAGAATGCCGTGCCGGGTGCAGATCTCGCGCAGCCGCTCCAGATAGCCCTTTGGTGGAACCAAAACGCCGGTCGACCCGGCGACCGGCTCGACAATCACCGCGGCAATGGTCGAGGCATCGTGCAACGCCACCAAACGCTCCAAGTCTTCAGCCAAATGCGCGCCCCACTCCGGTTGGCCGCGGGAAAAGGCGTTATGCTCGATGTTATGGGTATCGCGAATATGATCGGCGCCGGTCAACAGGCTGCCGAAATACATACGATTTTTGACGATGCCGCCGACGGTAATGCCACCGAAGCCGACGCCGTGGTAGCCGCGCTCGCGACCGATCAACCGCGTACGCGTACCCTCACCGCGCGCCCGCTGATAGGCCAGCGCGATTTTGAGCGCGCTATCGACCGCCTCCGAGCCGGAGTTGGTGAAAAAAGCGTATTCGAATGCCGCCGGCAACAGCCCGGTCAACCGCGCGGCCAGTTCAAACGCCTTGGGATGGCCCAGCTGGAACGTCGGCGCGAAATCAAGCTCTGCGACCTGTTTCTGCACCGCCTCAACCACCCTTGGCTGCGAATGGCCGGCGTTACAGCACCAAAGCCCGGCCGTCGCATCGAGTATCGTGCGGCCGTCGGCGCTTTTGTAAAACATGCCATTGGCGGAGACCAACAAGCGCGGATTTTGTTTGAATTGTCGATTTGCCGTAAACGGCATCCAAAATGCTTCGAGATTGTTGACAGTCGCCTGCGAGGATGAAGACATGCCAGGCCTCCTATGAGCTAAATTTCCGACATCGATTCGACGGTGGCATTGTGCCGGTTTTACCCGCGAGAGGAAACCACTGGCGCCACTGTCATGCGCGATCTGGCTATACCGGTCCGGCCGAGAACAGGGCCGCGGCGCCCTTTGTCACCAAACGGTCACCATTTGTTCATTATTGCAGCGCTCGCTCGTGATACCTCATACGCCAGCTCATAATTGTAAGGTGGTTGCGATGAGACTATCCTCAAACAACAACTCGCCGACCTTGAGATATGATCCAGTGGACGACCCTATAGCCCGCAGGCTCGGCACCGCCGTTGCCAATCATTGGGACGATCTGTCTGTAGAAGCGCAAACGTTGATCTTGCACAAGGCTGCCCGCGTGCTTGACCCAGATCCCGCAGCTCGGCTTCCCGAACAGCTTGAACAATTCATCACGAAAAAAAGCGATCCTCCGGCACCAAAATGGACGGACAAGATCAGGCAAATATCACCCCGTTCGTAATTTCAATGCCCAAGCAATTGGCGCCGCCGGCGCCATGGAAATTAGCCGATAAGGAGGCATCGATGCGACCGCTGCCCGGTAACCGGCCATTCGGATCACGGGCCGTCGGCATTCGCGCTGCCGACGGCCGCCTCGAGACTCTCGAACCCGTGGCGCCGCAACAGCGCCGCAAGGTCGAAATTGATACGCCGTACCAGGCTCGGTCCCTGGAAGATCAAGGCCGTATAAAGTTGCACCAGCGTGGCGCCGGCGCAAATCTTGGCAAAGGCATCGGTACCTGACGCGACGCCGCCGACGCCGACAAGCGCGATCCGCCCGGCGGTCAGCCTATACATGCGCGCCAGCATCCGGGTTGACGGCGCCATCAGCGGGCGGCCGCTCAAGCCGCCGGCCTCGTTCCGGTGCTTGTCAAGCAAATCAGGTGACCGATCGATCGTGGTATTGGAGATGACGATACCGTCCAGGCCCTTCTCCAACGCCACTTCGGCGATGTCGGCGAGTTCGCCCTCGCCAAGATCCGGCGCGATCTTCAATAGGATAGGCAGCCCCAGGCTTGAATCGTCGCGCACCGCCAACAACTGATCGACAAGCGCTTCGAGAACCGCCTTCTCTTGCAGTCCGCGCAGTCCCGGCGTGTTCGGCGAGGAAACATTGACAGTCACGTAATCGGCATAAGGGCCAAGCGCGCTCAAGCCCATACGATAATCGCCAATACGGTCGACGCTGTCGGCGTTTGCGCCAATATTGACACCGACAATACCGCGGCGCGGGCGCGCACGTAGGCGAGCTTCAGCATCGGCGATGCCGGCATTGTTGAAGCCGAGCCGATTGATGACGGCGCCATCCTTGGCCAATCGGAAGACCCGCGGCCGCGGATTGCCGGCTTGCGGCCGCGGCGTCAAGCTGCCGACCTCGACGAAACCAAAACCCTGGGCCAGCATGGCATCCGGTACCTCTGCGTTCTTATCGAATCCGGCGGCAAGCCCAATTGGGTTGACGAAATCCATGCCGGCAAAACGGACCCGCAATAGCGCATCCGTGGCCACTGGCGCCGGCGCAACGATGCCCGATTTCAGCACCGCAAGGGTCACGCCATGGGCGGTCTCCGGCGGCAACAGGCGAAGCGCCGGCAACGCCAGGCGATCAAGCCAGCTCATCGAAATTGACTCCATGTCCGCTATAATGGTGTCGTGGTTCGCGCGGCCCTGTCTTAGCAAACGCGACCGCCGCGGCCAATATGGGAAAAGCACGGCTGATCCTGGACTTCCGCATTCAGTTGAGAGAGCATGGGGCCATGCTAACGCACAAGGGAATTTGGCTGGCGATCGACGGCTTGGCGCGCGACCACGGTATGTCACCGTCCGGCCTCGCCAAACGTGCCGGCCTCGACCCGACGACCTTCAACAAGAGCAAACGGCATTCGCGCGACGGCAAGCCACGCTGGCCGAGCACGGAAAGCCTCTCGAAGATCTTGATGGCAACCGACTCCAGTGTCGGCGATTTCATGAATATCTTAAACGGCCAGGCGCCGTCCCAGACGATTGCCCGCGTGCCGATCGTCGGTTTCGCCGCCGCCGGCGATCAAGGCTATTTCGACGATGCCGGATACCCTGTTGGCAACGGCTGGGACGAGGCCGACTTTCCCGGCGTTACCGACGCGTCGGTCTATGCGCTCGAGGTCGCCGGCGATTCGATGGCGCCGGTATATCGCGACGGTGACACCATCATCGTGTCACCGGAGGCGGGTATCCGGCGCGGCGATCGCGTGGTCGTCAAGACCCTGGCCGGCGAGGTCATGGCCAAGGAATTGCGCCGCAAAACGGCGCACCGGATCGAGCTTAAATCGCTCAATCCTGATTATCCGGATCGCACGCTTTATTTGGAAGACGTTGACTGGATAGCGCGCGTCGTTTGGGCCAGCCAATAACCTACACTTGCATAGCAGCAATGCCCACCTGCGGCATTGGCTCGCACAGGTCCGGAGTCTATGGTACGCGCCATTCGCCGATTCGGCTGAGCTCGTTTATCCGGCGATTTTACCGAACGGTTATTGAGGAGCATTGGCACAATGGCTGGCATCTTCTGGTACGATGGCACCTGGTCCGAAGAACAACCCCTTCTCACCGGTCCCATGGACCATGCGTTTTGGATGGCGACGGTGGTCTTCGACGGTGCCCGCTCTATTCAGCGCCGCGTGCCGGATCTGGACCTGCATTGCCAACGCCTGATCCGATCTGCGGAATCGATGCTGTTGAAACCAAGGTTGACTGCCGACGACGTCTACCAGTTGTCGATCGAGGCCGTGCGAAAGATGCCGGCGGATGCCGAGCTCTATATTCGGCCGATGTTTTTCGCCCGGACCGGCTTCGTCAGCCCGGACCCGGATAGCACCGACTTCGTCCTTGCCGTTTATGATAGCCCGATGCCAAATGCAGGCGGCTTCAGTGCCTGCTTCTCCAGCTACCGCCGGCCGGCCCGCGACATGGCGCCGACCGACGCCAAGGCCTCTTGCCTCTACCCGAACTCTCAGCGCGCCTTGAAGGAAGCCAGCGAAAAGGGCTTCGACAACGCTGTCATTCTCGACCCGAGCAACAATGTTGCAGAATTCGCCACCGCCAATCTTTGGATCGCAAAGGATGGCGTCGCTATGACACCGGTTTGGAACGGCACGTTCCTGAACGGGGTGACGCGTCAACGCATGATCCAGCTGATGCGCGACGACGGCATGGAAGTCCAAGAAACCACCCTGACGCCGGATGACTTGCGGACCGCCGACGAAGTGTTCAATACCGGCAATTACGGAAAAGTCGTGCCCGTCGTGCGTCTCGAAGATCGGGACCTGCAGCCGGGTCCGGTGGCGCGCCGCGCCCGCGAGCTTTATTTCGACTACGCCGAGTCGAGCAAGATCGCTTAACCAAGATTTGGTCGTCGGTAACCCACCACTGCACAGTCATTGCGAGCCAAGCGAAGCAATCCAGCGGACAGGCGGCCCCGGATTGCCGCGGCGGCGACGCCGCCTCGCAATGACAAGCGAATATCTATTCGGCAGCCAAGTCCTCGCCGGCGAGGGCGCGCTCGATGAGCGCGATGGATTCTTCGAGGCCATAGAGCGCCACGAAAGAGCCAAAGCGCGGCCCCTGTGACTGGCCGAGCAAAATTTCATAGAGCGCCCGAAACCAGTCGCGCAGATGGTCGAGGTCCTGGCGCTTGCCAACTTCGTAGATCTCGTACTGGATAGCCTCGGCATCGGCCGCCGGCGGCAGGGCGCGGAACGCCGCCAGCAGTTCCGCCAACGCCACCTGCTCGTCTGCCGTCGCCGGCCGGTAGTGCTTATTCGGCTTCACGAAATCCCGGTAATAGGCCGACGCGTAGCCGACCAGACGATCCAGAATCGGGTGATTGTCCGGCGTCGCTCCCTCGACATAGCGGGCAATGAAACCCCAAAGGACAGCCTTGTCCTCGGTGTTGCAGACGCTCGCCAGGTTCAACAGGATATTGAACGACAACGGCACCTCTTCGACCGGCGGCTCACCGCCATGGATATGCCAGACCGGGTTGGCGAAGCGTTTGTCGCTGTTTTGGCCGTGGTACTTGTCGAGATGGGTGATGTATTCGTCGACGGTCTTGGGAATGACATCGAAATACAAGCGCTTGGCTTTGCGTGGCGACTGAAAATTAAACAGCGCCAGGCTTTCCGGCGAGGCATAGCGTAGCCATTCCTCCATGGTCAGGCCGTTGCCCTTGGACTTCGAGATTTTTTCGCCGTTTTCGTCGCGGAACAGTTCGTAATGGAACCCGGCCGGCGGCTCGGCGCCGAGAATGCGGCAGATCTTGCTGGAATGCTTGACCGAATCGATCAGATCGCTGCCCGACATTTCATAATCGACGCCGAGCGCGTACCAGCGCATGGCCCAATCCGGCTTCCATTGCAGTTTGCATTGGCCACCGGTGACCGGTTGCTCGACCGTCTCGCCGGCCGCATTTTCGTACCGGATGGTGCCGGAATCTGCGTCGTGGCCGGTGATCGGTACGTACAGGACCCGCCCCGTATTGGGACAGATCGGCAGGAACGGGCTGTAAGTGGCGCGACGTTCCGCCCGCATGGTTGGCAGCATGACCGCCATGACCTGGTCGTAGCACGCCAGCGTACGCAGCAACGCCGCGTCGAATTCGCCGGCCCGGTAAAGCGCGGTGGAACTCAGGAATTCGTAGTCGAAACCGAAATCGTCCAAGAACGCCTTGAGCCGATCATTGTTGTGGGCGGCAAAACTTTCCGCCGTGCCGAACGGGTCGGGAATATCGGAGAGCGGTCGATCGATATGCCCCGCCAGCATGTCTCGGTTCGGCAAATTAGTTGGCACTTTACGGAGGCCGTCCATGTCGTCGGAGAAAGCGATCAGCCGTGTCGGGCGATCGGTCAGCAATTCGAAGGCGCGGCGCACCATCGTGGTGCGCGCGACTTCGCCGAAGGTGCCGATATGCGGCAAGCCCGACGGGCCATAACCGGTTTCAAAGACGACCGGCACGTCGGCCGGGCGCTCGGCCAGGCGTTTTGCCAGAACCTCGGCCTCTTGAAACGGCCAGGCGCGGCTCTGCAATGCGAGATCGGCATCGCTGGTCATCGTCGTCTCCCAAAGGCGGGCAACCTATCGATGCGGCCCCGATGCGTCAATCGCCGGTGATCGATATAGTACCGGCCATGAGCGACAGCGATCCGAATCATAGCAATTCAAAGACACCCTTTTTGGCCGTGACTGCCGCAGCGGCTTTCTGGCGCCAGCCCGGCGGCGACACCGAGGCATTGGATCACGCCGCCGCCCGGCGACGCCTCACCGCCGGACCGATGCCGGTGCTGTGTCATGCACCGACAGTGTTTCGCCGCTTGAACTGTCAGCCGGCGCCGGTCCTGGATTTGCTGGAACTGTTCGTGTTCGTGCGGCCGGCCGCTCCCTGCCTGCCGACGGTAGCCGGTTTGGCCCAGGCCCTTGGTGTGACCGGCGACGGCACCGACCAAACCGCCTTGTTGGCCGCCGCGGCCCAGCGGCTGCTCGGCGATCTTGCTGCGTTCAGCGATAATGAAAAGAAGCGGGCGGCGGGCCTGGCCATGACTTTAGCGCGGGCGGGATGGCCCTGGGGGCCGGCGGTATTGGCGGCCCTTGGCATGGCCGGCAGCGAGCCGCCGACCGGTCGCTTCGGCGGCCTCGACGTTTGGACCGGCTTGGCCGAGTTCGAGGATCGCGCGCCGCCGCCGCCGCCGGGCGGCGCCACGGTGTCACCGGCAGAGGCGGCGGAATTGCTGAAACGCCTGCTCGGCGAAGGCGCCGAGAACCGCGCCGATCAGACCCAGTTCGCCGAGTTCGCCAGCACGGCTTTCGCGCCCCGCGATCGCGTCGACGAACCGCGCCTGGCGCTGGCCGAAGCCGGCACCGGCATCGGCAAGACGCTCGGCTACATCGCGCCGGCGGCGGTTTGGGCGCGCAAGAACGAGGGTACGGTCTGGCTCTCGACCTTCACCAAGAATTTGCAGCGCCAAATCGACGGCGAGTTGAACCGGCTCTACCCGGAACCGACCGAAAAAGCCGAAAAGGTGGTGGTCCGCAAAGGCCGGGAGAACTATCTCTGCCTGCTCAATCTCGAGGAAGCTGCCCAGGGCGGCGCCGCCCGTGACGCTGACAAAATTACGCTCGGCCTATTGGCGCGATGGACCGCGGCGACCCGTGACGGCGATATGGTGGGCGGCGACTTTCCGGCCTGGCTGACCGCCTTGCGCGGCTCGCGCCGCACCACCGGGTTGACCGATCGGCGCGGCGAATGCGTCTATTCGGCCTGCCCGCATTACCGCAAATGTTTTATCGAGCGCTCGCGCCGGCAAGCACAGCACGCGGAAATGGTCATTGCCAACCACGCCTTGGTGATGATCCGGGCGGCCTGGAACGTCAGCGAAGGCGAACTGCCGCTGCGTTATGTGTTCGACGAAGGCCATCATCTGTTCGGCGCCGCGGACAGCGCCTTTTCGGCACATTTGTCGGGCCAGGAATCCGTTGAACTTCGGCGTTGGCTGCGCGGCGGCGAGGCCGGGCGCCGCAGCCGGGCACGTGGCTTGGCGCGCCGCATCGGCGATCTGATGGAGGGTCGCGAGGGCGGCGCCGAATTACTGATGGAAATCGAAAGCGCGGCCGGCCGTTTGGCCGGCGACGGTTGGCTCGAACGCCTGCGCGACGGCAATCCGTTGGGCCCGACGGAAGCCTTTCTCAGTTTTGTCCGCCAGCAAACCTTGGCGCGTGCCTCGGATCGTGACGGCGGCTTCAGCCTGGAGACCACGCCGGACGACCCAGTCGACGGCTTGCTAGACGCGGCGGCCGCATTGCACGACGCATTGGCACGGCTGTCGGCGCCGATCCGCGCGTTGCAAAAGCGCTTAGGCACCATCCTCGACGAAGAGGCCGAAGAGCTCGACACCGGCAGTCGCATTCGTCTCGAGGCGGCCATGAGCGGCCTGGAACGGCGCGCCGGCTTACCCCTCGCCGCCTGGCAAAGCATGCTGACGGACTTGAACGGCGACACGCCGGATGCCTTTGTCGATTGGTTCTCGGTCACCCGGATCGCCGGCCGCGAAGCCGACGCCGGCTATCACCGGCACTGGATCGATCCGACGGTTCCGTTTGCCGACACCGTGTTGCGGCCGGCGCATGGCGCTCTCATCACCTCGGCGACCCTGCTCGACCAAACCGTCGGCGAGGAGGCGGATTGGGCGAGCGCCGAAGTACGGACCGGCGCCTTGCATTTGGTCGAGCCGGCGGCGCGGATTTCCCTCGCCTCGCCGTTCGATCATGCCGCCCAGACCCGGATCTACATCGTCACCGACGTCCGCCGGGACAACCCCGATCAGGTCGCCGCGGCGTACCGTAGCCTGTTCATCGCCGCCGGCGGCGGCGCGCTCGGCCTGTTCACGGCAATCTGGCGGCTGCGCGCCGTGCACAAGCGCATTGTCGAAGCGCTGGAGGAACAAGACCTGCCGCTCTACGCCCAGCATGTCGATGCCATCGACACCGGTTCGCTGGTCGATATTTTCCGCGCCGAGACCGATTCCTGCCTGTTGGGAACCGACGCCGTGCGCGACGGCGTCGACGTGCCGGGCCGGGCGTTGCGCCTGATCGTGTTCGATCGCGTGCCGTGGCCACGGCCCGACATTTTGCACCGCGCCCGCCGCAAGGCGTTCGGTGGCAACCGCTACGACGACATGCTGACCCGCCTGCGGCTGAAGCAGGCCTACGGGCGCTTACTGCGCCGCCAGGGCGATGCCGGAGTATTTGTCATGCTCGATGCCATGACCCCATCGCGGCTCCTTAGCGCCTTGCCGCCAAGCGTCGCCGTCGAGCGCGTCGGCCTGGCCGACGCCATCGCCGGTACCCGGGATTTTCTGCAATCCCGGTTCTCAGAGACCGATGCATGAAATAAAACTTGCCGGATGCCTGCCCCATGCCTACATCTGGCGGGCGCTCACTACGAGGAATTTGATTTTATGACGACGACGATCAGCCATCACACCGCCCTGATCTACACCATGGTCCTGGTATCCGCCGCCGACCGCAACATGACCGACCAAGAAATCTCGACTATGGGCGAGATCATGCGGTCCCTGCCGATCTTCCGCAATTACGACTGGGATCATCTTGCCAGCGATGCGGAATCCTGCGCGGCGCTGCTGGAATCGGAAGAGGGCCTGGAAACGGTGCTCGGCCTGGTCGAGGAAGCCCTGCCCGATCGCTTGTGTGAGACGGCTTACGCGGTCGCCTGCGACGTCGCCGCGGCCGACGGCAAGCTCAAGCAGGAAGAGCTGCGCGTGCTGGAGATGATCCGTCACAAACTCGACGTCGGCCGGCTAATCGCCGCCGCCATCGAACGCGGCGTGCGCGCCCGTTATGTGACGGCCTAGTCGATTTCCGACAACGTTGGGCGCACGGCGAAATCCGCTATAGCGGCAATCGCCTGCGCCAGGTTCTGCTCGTGCGTGCGGCTGGATTTTTTGCGCGGCTTCAAGTCATGGTCGCCATCGCCGAGCCAAATAACCTCGATTGCCGAGGACAGCGTATAACCGGCAACATCGTCGCGATTACCCAAGGCGTCGCGTTCGCCCTGCAGGATCAGGGTCGGCGTCTTGAGCGCCGCCAGATGCGCGACCCGGGGTTTTTCCGGCCTGCCGGCCGGGTGAAACGGATAGCTCAGACAGACAACGCCGCCGGCACCGAGCTCATCGGCCACCATGGTGGCCATCCGCCCGCCCATGGATTTGCCGCCGATCAACAGCCGGCCGGCGTGCCCGCGTCTGAGTTCGGCGTGGACCGCGTGCCAATGCGCTAACAGGGCCGGCTGGCGGTCGGGTGGCCGCCGGCCGCCTTCGCGGCGGCGACGCGCCATGTAAGGAAACTCGAAGCGGGCGACGCGGAGGCCGCGGGCGGCCAAGCCGCCAGCCACGGTTTCCATGAACGGCGAGTCCATCGGCGCGCCGGCGCCGTGCGCGAGGGCCAGGAGAACATCGGCCGATCGCGGGCCGTCAAAAAGGAATTTAAGCGTGGGCATGGCCGGCCTAGAGCAGTTCTCGATCATACGGGACCGTTTGACCGGGATTATTTTGCGTTGTGGCAATGAGCGCGTCGCAATGCGATGTGGGACATCGGATAAGACGCGCGAAGCCGCCACAGCGCAAAAGAACCCGGCCTTCGGTGGGGCAAATCGGCTTTTCGGGTGCGTTGCGATGCTTGGTCACTTGAACAAGGGGTATCCCTTGTTCAAGCCCACATCGTGCGGCGCATCGCGCCTGCCCGAAAAGCCGATTTGCTCCCATCAAACGATTCCGTATGGTCGAGAACTGCTCTAGCATGCCATTCTCTGCGGCGCGCGCAACCGATGACTTCGCCGAGAGCCAGCCCGCCATGACCACCGCCCCAGAGCGTTTGCCGGTTTCCGTGTTGACCGGTTTCCTAGGCAGCGGCAAATCGACATTGCTCGGCCGGCTGCTGGTACATCCGGCGATGGCGGAGACCGCGGTTATTGTCAACGAATTCGGCGAAATCGGTATTGATCACGCGCTGATCGCGCAGTCGGACGAAGACACCGTGCTGATGAACAGCGGCTGCCTGTGCTGCACCATCCGCGGCGATTTGGTCCGGACCCTGGGCGACCTGATGGCGCGGCGCCAGCGCGGCGCGGTCTCGCGTTTCCAGCGCGTCGTCGTCGAGACCACCGGCCTCGCCGATCCGGCGCCGATCCTGCACACCCTGATGGCCGATGCGACGTTGCTCAACCATTTCCGCCTCGACGGCGTCATCGCTACGGTCGACGCGGTCAACGGCGCCGGCACTTTGGATGGCCATCGGGAATCGATCAAACAGGCGGCGGTCGCCGACCGGCTGCTGATCACCAAAACCGATCTCGCCGAGCTGCCGGCGATCGACGCCTTGGCGCGGCGCCTGCAATCCATCAATCCGGCGGCGACGCTGCACTATGTCCGCCATGGCGAGATCGCGCCCGATCACCTGTTCGATGCCGGACTCTACAATCCCGCAACCAAAACCGCCGACGCCCAGAAATGGTTGAACGAGCAGGCCTACGAAGACAATCACAGCCACCAGCATGGCCACGACCCCAACCGCCATGACGACGCCATCCGGGCGTTTTGCCTGACCTTCGAGGCGCCGTTCGAGTGGGAAAGCCTGAGTTATTGGCTGGAGTTGCTGGCAACCTACCGGGGCGATGATTTGCTGCGCGTCAAAGGCTTGTTCGACGTCACCGGCATCGACCGGCCGGTGGTGGTGCATGGCGTCCAGCACGTTTTTCATCCGCCCGCCACCATCGATCGCTGGCCCGACGGCGACCGGCGCTCGCGGGTGGTTTTCATCACCCGTAATTTGGATCACGATACCATTCGCCAGACATTGGCCGGCGTCAACGAGGCCGCCGAAGCCCCCGGCCAACCAGACCGATAAGGATCGCGCATGTTCGTCGCATTGGAAGGCATTGACGGTGCCGGCAAAAACACCTTATGCCAGGGCCTGTTGAGCCGTGCCCGTGCCACCGGATTGAGCGCCGAACGGCTATCCTTTCCGCGCTATGAGGAAACCGCCTTCGGCGGCCTGGTCGGGCAGTACCTGAACGGCGCCTTCGGCGGGCTCGATCAGGTGTCGCCCTATTTCTCGGCGTTGCTTTATGCCGGCGACCGATACGAAAGCCGATACGACATTATTGCAGCGCTGGACCAATCGGACTTGGTGATTGCCGACCGCTATTGTGCGTCCAACATCGCCTACAACGCGGCCAAGCTTGCGGAAGCCGACCGCGCCCAGTTCATTGCCCGCTTCGACGATATCGAGCATCGCGCCTTTGGCCTGCCGCGGCCGGACCTTTACATCCTGCTGGCAATCCCGCCAGCAACGGCCGCCGACTTGGTCGCACGTAAGGCAGCGCGCAGCTATACCGACAAAGCCGCCGACCTGCATGAGGAAAATCGGGATTATCTGACGCGCTGCGACGCGGTCTACCGGCAACTGGCGCGCGATCAACACGGTACGCCTTGGCAAGTGGTCGATATCGTCGATAATGACGGCGAGTTGCGATCGGCCGACGCCATCGCCGACGAAGTGTGGGCTGCACTCGCCGCCAGCCTCCGGGAAGACTGACAAAAGCGACAGATCAATGAAAGCCGTTCTCTGCAAGGAACATGGACCGCCGGAAAGCCTGGTGCTTGAAGAAATCGCCGCGGCACCGCTTAGGCCTGGAACGGTTAGACTGGGCATTCATGCCTGTGGCGTTAATTTTCCTGATACGCTGATCATTGAGGACAAGTATCAGTACAAGCCGCCGTTGCCGTTTTCGCCGGGCGGCGAAGTCGCCGGCGAAATTCTTGAAGTTGCCGACGGCGTCGCCGGCTTCCAAGTCGGCGACCGGGTCATTGGCATGTGCGGCTGGGGCGGCTTCGCCGACGAATTGATTATCGAGCCCGAGCGCCTGGCTGCGGTGCCCGACGGCATGAATTTTGTCACCGCGGCAGGTTTTTCGACGGCCTACTGCACATCGTACTACGCGTTGAAGCAACGCGCCCAGTTGCAGATCGGCGAAACCTTATTGGTGCTCGGCGCGTCCGGCGGCGTCGGCCTGGCCGCCGTCGATATCGGCAAGGCCATGGGCGCCAGGGTCATCGCGGCCGCCGGCGCCGACGACAAGCTCGCGCTCTGCCGCGACTACGGCGCCGACGCGGTCATCAATTACACCACTGAAAACCTCAAAGACCGGGCCAAGGAATTGGGTGGCGACCGTGGTATCGACGTCATCTATGACCCGGTCGGCGGCGACTTCGCCGAGGCGGCGTTGCGCGCGATCGGCTGGTACGGCCGCTATCTGGTGGTCGGTTTCGCCGCCGGCGACATTCCGCGCATCCCGCTCAATCTGGCGCTGTTGAAATCCTGCCAGATCATCGGCGTGTTTTGTGGTGCCTTCAGGCAGGTCGATCCGGAAGCCCACGAAAACAACTTGGTTGAATTGAGCGCCCTGGTTTCCAGCGGCACGCTTCGGCCCAAGGTTTCCGCCGAGTTGCCGCTGGAACGGGCGGCCGAGGCCCTTACTATGCTTAAAGAACGCAAGGTAACCGGCAAGGTTGTGTTGACCACCGGACGGCAGTGACGATGCCGACCTTTCACGGTCCGATAATGGAGAGCAGGTGAACATGGACTACGTTATACCGGTACCGGAACAGGCGTCTCTCGCCGTGGCCGGGGACACCCGCCGATTTCCCGTGCGCCGCATATTTTGCGTCGGCCGGAACTATGCCGCCCACGTCCGCGAGATGGGCGGCGACGAGCGTGACCCACCGTTTTTCTTTTGCAAACCAGCCGATGCGATCGTCGCTTCGGGCAGCGGCATCCCGTTTCCGTCGGCAACATCGGAGCTTCATCACGAGATCGAAATGGTCGCGGCAATCGGTACCGGCGGTACCAATATCCCGGTTGCGCGGTCGTTGGAGCATGTCTACGGCTACGCCGTCGGTATCGACTTAACGCGCCGCGACCTGCAGCAATTCGCCAAGGACAAAAGGCGACCCTGGGATATGTCGAAAGGCTTCGACAATTCAGCACCCTGCGGCATGTTGCACCCGGCCGCCGACGTCGGCCATGTCGCCCAAGGCACCATTCGACTGACCATCAACGGCAGCGTCCGTCAGGAATCGGATCTTGCCAAGATGATCTGGAACATTCCGGAGACCATCGCGCATTTGTCTAACTTGGTGGCGCTGGCGCCCGGCGATCTGATTTACACAGGCACACCGGACGGCGTCGGCCCGGTCCGTGCCGGTGACTGGCTGACCGGCGAAGTGGCCGGCCTCAGCGACCTGACCTTGACGGTGGATTGATCAGGATTTATTCGGCGGCGATCACCACCGGCCGACTGTTGCCACCAACTTCCGCGCCGACATCCAACTGCTTCAGGCGCGGCAGCACTTTCTCGGCGAACAGCTGCATGTTGTTGCGGGCCAAATCGTGCGGCATGCCACCGTAGGAAAAGGCGCCGATGATGCCGGCGCAGTCGGTGAAGCCCTGATATTCGACGAGCTTTTCGAAGACCTGGTCCGGGGTTCCCCAAACCTGCAAATCGGCAAGGAAGTTGACGAAAGCCTCCTGGCCGTGTTTGGCGATGTTGCGTGCCAGGCCGCCATAATATTCGTAGCCGTTGATGTCGGCCAGGCCTTCATTGTGGAACTCGTAATGCTCGAGCGCCGAGCGGCTGTAGCCGCGAATGTACTTTTGGTGCATGTCTTCGGCGACGGCCGGATCGTCATGGCAAGCGATGAAGCTCACCAGCATCGGCTTCGGTGCCTCCGCGGCGTTTATCTCGCGATAAAGGCTACGATAGTCGTCCAACTCCTTGATCGTGGTCTCCCACGGCTTTTGCGCGATGATCAGGATGCCGACGCCGAGTTCGGCCATGATGCGCTGGGATGCCGGCGACACCGATGCGGCGTAAGTCCGGCCGCGGAAGGAGTTGACTGGGAACGGCCGGATTGCCGCCCGCGGCTGCTGGTACAATTCGCCGCTATATTCCATGTGGCCGTCTTCCAGGCCGCGTAAGATCGCTTCGGCATACTCGACAAAGCGCTGCCGCGATTCGCCCATTTCCAGCCGGAAGGCTTCGAATTCGACCCGGCCGAGGCCGCGGCCCATGCCGAACAGCACGCGGCCGTCGGACAGATTATCCAGCATGCTGATTTCTTCGGCGACCCGTAGCGGATCATGCCAGGGCAGGACGACGACCATGGAACCGAGCTTCGCCGTCTCCGTGCGGCCCGCCATATAGGTCAAAAACTGCGTAACGCTGGGGCACATCGTGTAATCGGTAAAATGATGCTCCGCCGACCAGATCGAATCGAACCCGAGGGGTTCGGCCATGTCGGCCATGGCCACTTCGTGGCGAAATACGTCGCGGTCGCTCATCGGGCGGCCAAGGTTCTGGAAAAAGGCGGTCATTCCCACATGCATCGTCGCCATCCTTTGTCGCAATGATGCACAAACGTGGCATCGGCGGCATCACGGGTCAATGCGATTTCTAATATTAATTAGAATTCGGGGCAATTACCGGAATAATGATCAAAGCAATTGACAGCGCCGGACCATCCGACAATATTCTAATTCCAATTAGAATAAAGTGGCCTGGAATACCAGTGAGTAGCACCTCTCCCGCCGCCGGAACGCGCTCGACGCAACCGTCCGGTGGCCGCAAATCGGATGCCACCCGACGCCGCATCCTGGACGCCGCGGCGGCAACATTTCGCGCCAAGGGCTACGCCGGCGCCCGCCTCAGCGACATTGCCGCGGCGGCCGAGACCCAGGCGGGCAGTCTTTATTACTATTTCGATTCGAAAGACGAACTGCTTGAAGCCGTACTGGATATCGGTGTCACCCGGGTCTTCGATTTCGTACGTGCCGCCGTCGAAGCGCTGCCCGATGACGCCGGCTGGCGCTTGAAGATCACCACGGCTATTGAATCTCACCTCGCTATGGCGCTGCACCTGGATACCTATTCATCGGCCAATATCCGTATCTTCGGCCAGATTCCGGACGACATCCGTAACCGTCACCAAGTGCTGCAGCGGCGCTATGGCCAATTTTGGCGGGACCTTTTGGAGGGCGCCGCCGCCGACGGCGCGATTCGCGACGATATGGATCTGAGCGTGCTGCGCATGCTGGTGCTCGGTAGCCTGAATTGGTCGGTGGAATGGTACAAGCCCAACGGCCGCACGGCCCGCGAAATCGGCGCGCAGTTCGGACAAATGCTGTTCGACGGCATCACCGAAGATACCGATTAGCGCAAAATTCGGCCGCCGTGACACCGCCGCTACTCGGCCGCCAAGGGCGTGGCGCCCGCGGGACCGCCGAAAAACTCACCGCGGTTGAACATGCCGCGCTCGCCGGCCAGATCGGTGCGCCGGGCCTGGGTGGCCTCGGCGTCGACGGCTGATTCCGTCGCATCTAGGACAACGCCGTAGTCGGCAGCCGCCTGAGCCGGTGAGACGAACCCGTCGAGCACATCGTCGAGCACCTGTTCGGCCGGTCGCTGCAGAGGATTTCCCCAACCGCCGCCACCTGGTGTCACAATGCGCAGCAGATCGCCTTTTTTCAACGGGTTGCCATCGCTCATGGGCTTTATCTCGTAGGCATCAGCAGTGTCGGGATTGACGATGACGCGGCCCGGCTGGCCTGAGAGGCCACCATTGACGCCGAATGCCGGATAGCGGCAATTGTCCAAGCGCAAGCCCAGATCGGCATCGTCGGACAAGACCCGAACGTCTCGGATTGTGCCGCAGCCGCCGCGATAAAATCCGGCGCCGCCGGAATCGCAATGCACGCGAAAGGCTTCGATCTTGACGCCGAACTCCATTTCGGCGAATTCGATGGGATAGTTTTTTTGCGCGACATAATAGACCGCGTCGATACCATCGGCGTAAGGCCGTGCGCCAAATCCCACGGCAAGCCCTTCAATGCAAAGATCGACCTGGCCGGTTTTTCGATCTTGATTACGCAAGTAATACAGCACGTAAACACTTGAGGCCGCCGACGCTTGTCCGCCGGTAGCTTGGGCGAGCGCGGCAATGATCGTCGAATTCACCCGGATCATGGTATGCGAACGCAAACCCAGCGGCGCCGGAAAGACCGGGTCGACGATGCTGCCCGGGCGCGTGATGATTTCGTCGATGGCCCGTTCAAAGCCCGAATTCATGCGGACATTTGGATCATGCATGGTCAGATACAGGCCGGTCATGAATTTCGGCACGCTGTCGTCCATGACGAAATTAATGGGTCCGGCGGCTTGATCCTGGCTTTCGGAAAAATCGTAGACGATCCGACCGCCCCCCTTACGAAGGGTCAGGTGCACCGAATAGGGATCGTCGGTCAGCGCATCGCAGTCGATAAAATCGCGAAAACTATACTCACCGTCAGGTATCCGGGCATCGATCTCACGGCGTACGGCTTCGGCGGACTGATCCAGCATATAGGCAAACGCACCCTCGACGGCATCGGCGCCAAACCGCGCAATGACTTCCTCCATGCGTTTCTTACCGAGACCACAGGCGGCCATGATCGCCTTCAAATCACCCTTGAGCATGTCGGGAAAGCGCGAATTGCGCGTGAAGATGCGAAACACCTCTTCGTTCATCACACCTTCGCGCATGACCCGTACCGGCGGGATCATGATGCCTTCCTGGAACGTGCTGGTGGCGTGCGGGCTGATCGATCCCGGCACCGTCCCGCCGATATCCCAAAGATGGCCCCAAGCCTCGGAATAAGCGACCAACCGACCCTCGGCGAATACCGGCATGACGAACACCATATCGGGCAGATGGCTTACCCCGCCATAGGAGGCGTAGGGGTCATTGTACCAATAGAGATCTCCTTCGCGCATGTCTTCGACGGGATATTGCTCGACGATGGCGTCGACCAGATTACCGCCCAGTGTTAGGCTGGTGGAGACCACCAGACGGCCCTCTTTGTCGAGAAACGCCGTGAAGTAATCCTTCTTTTCGCGAATGAACGGCGACATCGAGGTGCGGTCGATAAGCGCCTCCATCTCGGCCCGTGCCGCCTGCAAGGCGCCATTAATTAATTCAAGGGTGACGACGGTCCGATTGACGTTGAGGGTCATTGTCCGCGCTCCTCCGCTCCGTGTTCGGTTATCAACAAGCTGCCGTACGGATCGACAACGGCAACCTGGTCCGGCAACAACACCGTCGTAGTGTCGAGTTGATCGACAATCGCCGGGCCGGGTATGCGTTGCCCGGCGAGCAGGCTTTCGCGGCGGTAAACCGGTGTGTCCACGAAACCGTCGCCGCCGAAATGCACGGACCGGCGGCCGGCAATATCCGGGGCCCTGTCCGACCGCGCCAGTTCCGGCAAAGACACTTTATCCATGACGCCGGTCGCCAAGATGCGGAAATTGATCAGCTCGACCGCCGCCGCGCGATCGGCAAACGTATACAGTCGTTCGTGCAAGGCGTGGAAATCCTCAATCAGACGGGCGATCGCGGCCTCGTCAACGGTGCCATCCGCCATATCGACGGTAATCTCGACGCCTTGGCCGGCGTAGCGAATATCGGCCGATCGCCGGTATCGGCGGCGCGCCGGCGCCACGCTTTCCGCATCCAAGCGATTCTCCGCATCGTGCGTCAATTCCTTGAAGCAAGCGTCGATGGCGCCGACATCGTAATTCGGCGATCGTTGGACCCGGGTGCGCACAAAGTCGTACTGCAGATCTGTGGCCAATAGGCCCGTCGCGCACAATATTCCCGGGTGGCTCGGCACCAGCAATTTACTGGCGCCAAGCAGACGGGCCAGTTCGCCACCATGCACCGGCCCCGCGCCACCGAATGCCGCCAACGTAAAGTCACGCGGATCGAGGCCTTTTTCAACCGACATCACTTTGAGAGCGCCGATCATGTTGTTGTTGACAATGGCCAGGATACCGAGCGCCGCATCGATCCGATCGATGCCAAGCGGTTCGGCCACATGGCGGTCGATCGCGGCCGCCGAGCGGGCCGGGTCGATCGCGATCTCGCCATCCAGCAGACGGGGCGGAATGCGGCCGAGCAACAGATTGGCATCCGTCACCGTCGGCAAATCGCCACCCTTGTCGTAGCAGGCCGGGCCGGGATCGGCGCCAGCGCTTCGCGGGCCGACAAGCAACCCGCCATCCGCCGTCACCGAAGCGATACTTCCGCCACCGGCGCCGATGGTATGAATGTCGACAATCGGCACCGACAGCGGAAACGGTCCGATCTCGCCATCATTGGTGATGCTCGGCTGACCATCGCGGATCAGCGTGACGTCGGCGCTGGTACCGCCCATATCGATGGTGATGATATTCGCCTCGCCGGCCAAGCGGCCGACATAAGCCGCGCCGCGGGCGCCCGCCGCGGGGCCCGACAGTGCCATGTCTATCGATGTCTTGGCGGCCTGCTCCGGCGAGAACACGCCGCCGTTCGACTTCATGATATAGAGCGGCGCAGCGATGGAGCGGTCGGCTAAACCGGCGCGCAAGCGGCCGATATAGCGGCCGACCAGCGGTTGGACGCGGGCGTTAAGCGCCGTCACCATGGCGCGTTCGTACTCGCGAAATACCGGCAGCACATCGCACGACGCCGACAGCTCAACCCCTGGCAATTCCTCGGTCAGAATGTCCAACGCGCGCCGCTCATGGGTGTTGTTGGCGTAGGCGTGGAGAAAGACCACTGCCACCGCCTCGATGCCCAGGTCGCGCAACCGCCGGGCGGCGGCCCGGCAGGCGTCTTCGTCAAGGGCCCGGTCAACGCTGCCGTCCAGGTCGATGCGCTCGGGCACTTCAACGATATAGCGCGGCGGAATCGGCCGCTTGGGCTTGACCCAGGCGTAAAGGTTTTCCTTGCGCGGCACTTCGGCCCGGCCGATTTCAAGCACATACTTAAAGCCGTCGGTAACCAGCATTCCTGTCTTGGCGCCCTCGCCTTCGAGGATGGCATTGGTGGCAATAGTCGAGCCGTGAAACACCGCCATGACGTCGCGATGAGCGACATGTGCCTGTTCGACGATCTTGTCGACGCCATTGAAAAAGGCGCGTGACGGATCGCCCGGCACCGAAGACGTCTTGGTGGTCCACAGCCCGCCGCCATTGAGCTCGATTAGAATGACATCGGTAAACGTGCCGCCAATATCCAAGGCCAACATGAACTCGGGCAACTTCGTATCCTCAAACGCTTTTGCCATTCTGTTTTCCGTATTGATTCCAACCTGACGCTAAAGCGATCCTTCGATACGGACGCCGAACGGCTCGATCACCGGCAGGTCGGTCGGCCAATTCGGTGAATCGAGAATGATCTTCTTCAGCAGGCGCATCAGCGTGTCGCGCTCCCGACGCGACAACGTCGCGAGCATGGTGTCATGGCGTTTGACAAACACCGTTCGCGCTTCCTCAACAACCCGTCGGCCCCTTGGCAGCAGGTAGAGGAGGCGATTGCGCCGGTCCTTTGGATCGGCCTTTCGGGTGATATAGCCGCCTCCGCACAATTTCTGGACGGCCCTGCTCAACGTATTCTCAGGGTGGCCCGACAACCGGCTGATGTCGCGCGCCAACATGCCGTCGTTCCTGCCGAGAAAATAGAGAACGACTATCTCCGACCGCAACAGGCCGAAGCGTTGTTCCATCCACTCGTAGGTCGGCGAATTGTAACGCAAAGCCAGATAGTTGATACGCGATCCCAACCATGCGGCATCTTCGCCCCAAACGCTGAGCGCGACCGGATCGAGGTCACTATCAACGGCCTTGACCGGTTTCCTATGGTCTGACACCGCGGACTGTTTTGCGGAAGACTTCAGCTGCATCCGTTTGCCCAGTTGGAAATTCACTTGACAACCGATATATCACGCCGTCACAATTTGCTACAAGTTCCAAATGGAAGTTATTTTGATACTTTCAGGGCAATCCTGGAACGACGGATAACGTTTGCCGCGCGCATGGATCAGGGGCAATCAAGCGATCGTCACGTCGCCGTTAGCGATCTTGCCGCGGGCTAAACTCCGGAGGGAAGCAAATGCAGATAACCGATCAATTTCTTGACAAGACATGGCGTTTCGCGCGCCACTCGGCGGCTGGCATTGCCGTCGTGGCGGCGCTTTCGATTTCGGCGGTGTCCGACGTCGGCGCGAAGAGCACGTTCGTCACCGTGGGGCCGACCGAGATGGATACCCTCGACCCGCACCAGACATTCGATGTCGGCCGCGTGGCGATACGTCTAAATCTCTACGACGGCCTGTATCGATGGCAGGACAACCCGCCGGTGCTCAACCCTTGGCTCGCCGAAAGTTTCTCGGTGTCGGACGACGGCCTGAAATGGACCTATAAGCTCCGCAAAGGCGCGAAGTTCCACGACGGTTCGGAGGTCAATGCCGACGATGTGGTGTACAGTTTCGAACGGATCATGGCGCTTAAGAAAGGCGCATACGCGCTGTTCTCGCGGATGATCTCGCCCGGCGGCGCCAAAGCGATCGACGCGAACACCGTACAATTCACGCTGGACAAGCGGTCGGCGATCTTCGAATCGATTGTCCCCGAGATCCATGTGGTCAATATGGACGTCGTCAAGCAGCATGTTGCCGACGGCGACTGGGGCGCGGCTTGGCTGTCGGTCAACGACGCTGGCTCCGGCGCTTTCCAGCTCAAGCGCCATGACCCGGCGATCGGCGTGATCATGGAGCGCTTCGCGGATCATTTTGCGGGCTGGGGCGACAAGTATGTGGATGCAGTCGAAATCCGCACCGTTAAGGACACCAACACGCGCGTTCTCGGCATGCTCAACGGCGATTTCCATTCTGCCGGCGGGTATTTGCCACAGGACCAAGTCAAGAAACTCGCGGTCGGCGATAAGACCAAGGTCTTGGAAGCCGAATCCATGCGCATCATGATGTTCCAAGTGAACAACCAGCGCGCACCGCTAACCGATGTTCGGGTTCGTCGTGCGATTTCCTATGCGTTCGACTACAAATCGTTCATTGACGACATTCTCAGCGGTTCCGTGGAGCGCAACCCGGTGCCGATCCCCAACACGATGTGGGGCGTACCGTCCGACGTCGCCGGCTACAGCTATGATTTGGAAAAAGCAAAGGCCGAACTGGCGCAGGCAAAAGTGGCGATTGACCGGCCGATAGAGGTCGCGTTCCTGACCGGCTTCAGCCAGAGCGAGCAAGCCGCCGTGTTGATGCAAAACGGGCTTCGCAAGATTGGCGTCGAATCGAAGCTGATCAACCACACCTGGCCGGTCATGGTCGGCAAGATGCGCAAGCCTGAGACTTCTCCCGACCTCGTGGTTTATTGGGTCAGCACCTACTATGCCGACCCGAACAACTGGATCGGCGAGATGTTCCATTCCGGCTCCTGGGGCACCTTCAAGTCGTCGAGCTTCTATAAGAACACCAAGGTCGACGAGTTGCTGACCAAGGCCTTGGAAGCAACCGCGCAGAAGGACCGTGTCCCGCTGTATGAAGAAGCCGCCAGAATCGTCGTCGACGAAGCTGCCGGCGTCTGGATTTACAACACCAAATGGTACGGCACCTACAACAAGAACGTTCAGGGCATCCGGTTTTCGCCGATCGGCAACGGCCAGGAATTCCGCACCCTTTACTTCGAGTAGCTCTTGAAACCAGAGTACAAGCACCTCCGCCCGATCGGGCGGAGGTGTTGATTTCGGGAGCCCACCATTCGCCTTCTCTTACTCATTCTGAAGCGGGTTTTCTGGTTCGTGCCGACAGTCGTCGGCCTAATCACCATCGTTTTTTTGATTTCACACATCATACCGGCCGATCCGGTCGCACTGATCGCCGGCGAGACCGCAACACCGGAACAGGTCGAGGAGCTGCGCACCCAACTCGGCTATGACAAGCCGTTGTTGGTTCAATTGGGCCGGTACTTTGTCGACTTGCTGCAAGGCAATTTTGGCACCAGCCTGTTCACGACACGGCCGATCATCGACGACCTGAGCAGCCGGTTGCCGGCGACCATCGAGCTGACGTTCATGGCGATGCTGCTCTCGATCGTGGTCGGCATTCCGTTTGGCGTGCTATCCGCGCTCTACCGTAACGCTCTGTTCGATCATGTGCTGCGGATCATTACGGTGTCCGGGCTTGCAATCGCGAGCTTTTGGCTTGGCATCATGCTGCAATTGCTGTTCGCCATGCGGCTCGGCTGGACGCCGCTGCAAGGGCGCTTCGATGGATTTCCGCCCGAAGGCATTACCGGGTTTCTGCTGGCCGATGCACTGGCCAGCGGAGATTTCGACGCATTCGGCACGGCGTTCTCCCACCTCGTCCTGCCGACTCTGACGTTGGCGTTTCCGGCATTGGCCACGGTGGTTCGGTTTACCCGGGCCGGCGTACTTGACGTTCTGCAAAGCAACTTCGTGCTCTACGAGCGTGCCATGGGATTGCCGGCTTCGCTTATCGTGTGGAAGTATATATTGCGCAACGCCATGGTTTCCACAGTGACGCAGATCGGCCTGCTGTTCGGCATTTTGCTGGCCGGCGCGGTGGTCGTCGAAACCGTGTTCGACTGGCCGGGGATCGGCAACTACGCGTTCAACTCCATCGCCTTTTCCGACTACAACGCCATCATGGGATTTACCGTCTGGGCCGGTGTAATCTTTATTCTGGTCAACCTGATCGTCGATATCGTTCACGCGATGATTGATCCGCGAGAGATCCGCGGATGAAGGCGACGGTGTTTATTCTGCAACGGCTCTATCACGACCGCTCGGCTTTCATTGGCCTCGTATTGATCACACTGCTTTTCCTAACCGCCATCTTGGCGCCGCTGCTCTCGACATTCCCGGACGCGGTATGGGATTTCAATCCGAAGGATCGGCTGCTGCCGCCGGGCACTCAGTACCTATTCGGCACGGACAGAATGGGCGCCGACGTCTACAGCCGGGTGCTGTTCGGGGCGCGCATTACAATTGTCACCGCGGTGATCGCGGTCGGCGTTTCGTTGCTCATTGGCGTGCCGATTGGCCTGGTCGCCGGATATTATCAGTCTTGGGTCAGTGAATTGCTGATGCGCGTTTCCGACATTTTTCTGGCCGTACCCCAGGTCGTTTTGGCAATTGCCATCGCGCAGACCCTGGGGCCGTCGCTTAACAATGTCATATTGGCGTTGTCGCTGACTTATTGGCCCTGGTTCACCCGCCTGGTCTATGCCGAGACACGGTCGTTGAAAAACGAAGTGTTCATCGAATCGGCGATTGCACTTGGCGCCAAACCATGGCGCGTTATCGTGTTTCATATACTGCCGAACGTTTCGTCGCCGATCATCGTGCGGACGTCGATTGGCATGGGTTTCACCATCCTCACGGCCGCCGCATTGGGCTTTCTTGGTCTCGGCGCACCGGCGCCGGCGCCCGAATGGGGTCGGATGATTTCCGAGTCTAGAGAATTCTTGCCTGAGGCCTGGTGGTATGCAGCAGCACCGGGATTTGCGATATTCCTGGTGGTGATGGGATTCAATTTGTTGGGCGACGGGCTGCGCGACATTTTGGATCCGCGTATCCGACGGGCGAGCCGTGAACACAACTGAACTGCTTGATATCCAAGACCTGGTGGTCGGCTTCGCCACGGACCGCGGCGTCGCCGCCGTCCTCGACCATGTCAATTTGACCATCCGGCAAGGCGAAGTCATGGGTCTGGTGGGCGAAAGCGGTTGCGGCAAAACGACGTTGGCACGCGCCATACTCGGCGTGCTGCCGCAACCGGCGGCCAAGATCGGTGGCGGCAGAGTGCTGTTTCAAGGCGAGGATTTGCTGACCGTGGATCCGGTTAGTGTCAATCGGCTCGTGCGCGGCCGTAAGATTACCTTTATACCGCAGGATCCATACGGCGCCTTCAACCCGCTGTTTCGGGTCGGCACGCAGATCATGGAATTGATGAAATGGAATTCGCCGCGCGTGACGGCGCAGGAGTTGGAGACATCCACCCGTGTCCCGGCGTTGTTGCAGCGCTATCCGCGCGATCGGTATCGGGCCGACAAGGCGGCGGTCATCGACATCCTGAACTCGGTTCAGATTCCGGAACCGGAGAAAGCCATGGAGAAGTTGCCGCATGAATTCAGCGGCGGTCAACGCCAGCGCCTGATGATCGCCATGGCATTTCTGCCGCAACCCGACCTGATTATCGCCGATGAACCGACAACGGCGCTCGACGTGACGATCCAGGCGCAGATCCTACGCTTGCTGCGCGATATGGTGTCACGGCAGAACATATCGGTGCTGTTCACGACCCACGACATGGGGACGGCGCATGAAATATGCGACCATATCACCGTCATGTATGCCGGCCAGGAGATGGAAACCGCACCGACCACGCGCTTTTTCGCGCAACCGGCCCATCCCTATACCGTTCGCTTGCTCGAAAGCCTGCCCAACCGCGACCGCGAAATTCGCGAAATTGGCGGCGAGATCCCAGTGCTGACGGAAGTGCCCAGCGGTTGCCGTTTCCATCCGCGCTGTTCGGTGGCGAGCGACGTTTGCCGGCGTGACAGGCCCGACGAGGTTCTGGTGGCGGACGGCCATGCGGTGCGCTGCCATCATCCGGTTGAACCCGGTGCCGCGTCATGAATAAGTCTAGCGGTGCGCCACCGGTTCAAGAGCCAATTCTCGAGATCAGCGACCTGCGCCGCTATTTCCCCGTACGCAACGTCATCGGCCGACGGGTCGGCTGGCTGAAGGCGCTCGACGACGTCTCGTTCGACGTTGCCTCCGGGGAGACTTTGGCCGTGGTCGGCGAAAGCGGTTGCGGCAAATCGACACTCGGCAAGACGATCATGGGCATCCATCGGTCGATGGCCGGCACCATTCGCTTCCAAGGCCAGGAGATCGGCACCATGAGGGCGGCGGAGCGGCGCGAAGTCGGCGGCCGCCTACAGTATGTCTACCAGGACCCGGGCGCGTCGCTCGATCCGCGCTGGAAGATCCACCGGTCGCTGCACGAGCCGCTGATCATCCACGGCGGCCTGCGCCGCGCAGAGCGCGAAGAGCGGGTGCGCGACATTTTGCATGCCGTCGGCCTGCCGGCCACCCACGCCGATCTTTATCCCCATGAGCTCAGCGGCGGGCAACAGCGGAGGGTTGGGTTGGCACGCATTCTCACGCTGCATCCGAGCCTGGTCATCCTCGATGAGCCGACGTCCGGATTGGATGTTTCGGTGCAGGCGACCGTGCTGAAGCTGTTTCGCAGTCTTCAGCAGCGCTTCTCGCTCACCTATTTGTTCATATCCCACGATCTCAGCGTGGTCCGCATGATGTGCGATCGGGTTGCCGTAATGTATCTCGGACGCATCGTCGAGATCGGTCAAACCGAGGCGATATTTCAGAATCCGAAGCATCCCTACACCCAGTCGCTGCTGGCCGCCATCCCACGCATCGGTGAAAAGCGGGTGACTGAAGATTTTTGGCTCGAAGGCGAACCGCCCGATGCCGTCAACTTGCCGAGTGGCTGTCGCTTTCGAAACCGTTGCCCCCGCGCCGCGGCGGTCTGTGCCGAAACCGAGCCGGCGTTGGCAAAGACGGGGGCGGCCGAGCACGCAGCCGCTTGCCACTTCGCGGCTTAGAGCATGATCGATTTCTCAGAAGTAGCGGCGAATTTCCGCTGTGATCCGATCAATTTCGTCGTTCGTCAATTGCGAAGCGGACGGCAGCCAGAGGCCTTTTTCGCCAACCCATTCCGAAACCGGATACGCGCCCGGTACGCGATAGGCGGTCTGCCTGTTCAACGGCGAATACATGACCCTGGTGCCAATGGACCTGGCTTTCAGGTGGGCCTGCAAGCCGTCGCGGTCGTCAACGCAGCAATCAATGAACCAAGGGGTGGTGTGTTCGAGGTCCTGATCGAATAGGCTCACCTCGGCAACATCCGAAAGGCCGGCACAATAGCGGCGATGGATTTGCTTTTTCCGCTCCACGCGCCAAGCAAGTTTTTTCATTTGCTCCAGACCAATGACGGCCTGCAGCTCGGTGAATTTGAAGTTGTAGCCAATGGTATCGTGAATGTCGTTTCCGCCGCTCGTGCGGCCGAAATCTTTCAGGCGCTGGAGCCTGTCAGCGACTTCATCATCGTCGGTTATCACCGCCCCGCCCTGCCCGGTTGAGATCACTTTGGGCGCCGAAAACGAAAAACTGCCGACATGCCCGGAGGTGCCGATATGGCGGCCGTCCGGATAACGTGAGCCCAACGATTGGGCCGAATCTTCTATCAGGATCAACTCGCTGCGTTCGCAAAGATCCTTGAAGGCGTTGATGCCGGATTTGGGATACCGTCCGTTCGCCGAAACCAGCATGATCGCCTTAGTCGCGGGCGTGATGGCGGCTTTCACCTTGTCGATATCCAGACAAAGCGTTGCTTTTTCGACATCCACAAATACCGGACGTGCGCCGATCATTTGAACTGAATTTGGTGTCGCGATCATCGTGAAGTTGGGAACAATCACCTCGTCCCCGTTCCGGATGCCGCAGGCCAGCGCTGCTAGTGTAAGGCTCACGGTGCCGTTGTTGACGGCGACACAATGCTTGCAGCCTACGTAATCCGCGATTTCTCGCTCGAATGCCGCCGTATGCTTGAACTCGGTGAGAAAGCCGTCTTCATCCATGTAGGCGGCAAGCGCGTCTTTTTCTTCCTGACCGAACCATGGCCGCATCTGCATGATGAAGGGTTCAGGCATTCATTTGCGCCTCAAGCTGAGGTTCACGATTCGCCGGAACGATTCTTCAAAATTTTGTTTTGTCCGTTGCGACATCGACAAATGGGCCATTTTTCGACTCAATCACCTGCGTATTATCTTCAAGTATCTCATAGCCGTGACCGCCAAAGGCAAACACAGCCAATTCGCCCTCATACAGATCAAATTCTTCAAGAAACTCTCTCTGTTCCGTATAAAGTGTAACCCGCATCGAGCCTTTTCGCACATAGACCGATTCCTGTGTGCGCGTCGCGAACCGCTCAAATTCCCTGTGAATGTGCCGATCGAGCACCTTGTCTTTGTCATACCACCACGACCCGACCTGAAGAAATAGCTCGTCTGGCGTGATAAAGTTCAGACCTCTTTTCCAGTCCTCGTCCCGGTAGATGATCGAAATAATTTTGCCGCCATGCGTTATCGTCTGCATGCATTACCGCCCGTCTCTTTCGGATAACGTTGGGGTGGTCGTCGGCCACTCGATTGCGACACGCGGATCATCCCATCTAACGGAGAACTGTTGATCGTAATCGGCGTACTCGCCCTCATAAGCCAGTTTGTAGTGGTAAACGGCATGCGCGCTGCTGACATAATAGGCATTGCCCATGTTTGGCGGCATCAGCAGCAGTATCTGATTGTCCCGGTTGATGACGAATTTCTGCCATCTAAGATAGGTCGGCGAGTCTTCACGCATATCCACGACGACCTGATGCATTTCGCCAAACACACAGGTAACCAGCTTCCAGGATTTTCTGTCTCCGTGAATGCCGCGCAAAACGTTGTGCTTGGATTCCGAGAACTTGTCGTGTTTGAAGCGCAGATTTTCCGGCAATCGACTTTCGATTTCGTCCTCCGTATAGGACGTCCAAATCGTTCCGCGCGCATCTTCAAAGACCGGCGGGGTTACGATCCAGAGCCCGCCAAGGACAGCCGATTCTTTGATCTCGAACCCAAAACTCATTCCGCACCGCCGTAGTCATCATTGTTAAGATCGTAGCGAACCATGCTGGACACCAATTCGTCGAAGCTAACGGTCGGCCGCCAGCCAAGCTCTTGCTCCGCCTTTGTTGGATCACCCTGCAGCACCTTCGCCTCCGCCGGTCGGAAATATCGTTTGTGAACCTCAACAAGGGCTTTGCCCGTGGTTGGATCGATCCCCTTCTCGTCGACACCGGTGCCTTGCCATTCCAGGGCGATCCCGACTTCCGTGAACGCTCGTTCTACGAACTCACGCACGGTATGCGTTTCGCCTGTCGCTATCACATAATCCTGCGGCTTGTCTTGCTGTAGCATCAACCACATGGCGCCGACATAGTCCTTCGCATGGCCCCAGTCCCGCCTGGCATCCAAATTACCAAGCTGCAGAGCGTCCTGCTTTCCTTGGTGGATGCGCGCCACGGCCTGGGTCACTTTCTTAGTGAGAAATGTTGCACCACGGCGCGGTGATTCATGGTTGAACAGAATACCGTTGCAGGCAAACATGCCATAGGATTCCCGGTAGTTCACAGTGATCCAATGGGCGTAAAGCTTGGCGACGGCGTATGGTGACTTTGGATAGAACGGCGTCGTTTCGCTTTGCGGCTCAGTTCCGGGAATACCACCATACAGTTCGGACGTGGACGCCTGGTAGAATCGGCAGCTCACCTCCGTATCACGAATGGCATCCAGTATCCGCACCGTTCCTGTCGCCGAAACCTCGGCGGTGTATTCGGGTACCTCGAACGACACACCCACATGCGACTGTGCACCAAGATTGTAGATCTCGTCGGGCGCTACGCTGTCGATCAACCGGTGAAGGTTGCTCGAATCCGCCAAGTCGCCGTGATAGGCGAGCAACCGCGGATGATCCATGATGTGATCGATCCTTGCCGTCGTAAAAACCGACGACCGCCGCAACGTTGCGTGAACCTCATAGCCCTTATCCAATAGAAGCTCGGCAAGATACGAGCCGTCCTGACCCGTTATCCCCGTTAGAAAGGCTGTTTTTCTCGACATGGACTGCCAGAGTACTCCGTTTTCTGCCGTCACATATGACGAAACATACCGTTATTAACATACCGTTATTAAAGGAATTTCGACGACAGTGGTGCAATCTACTGGATCGGCTTATCGCTGCCTGTTAGGTAATCGCGGCCAGTCGATCGTCCCTATGCATTGGATACCGGACATCTCCCGCGCCCTTACCGCCGGGCAGAAGGAATGGCGTAGACTATGCCCCGCTTCGCCAAATCGACAAATGAGGCTATTGCGACGACGCCATCGCGGATATAGTGGATTGATCGCGTAGCACATCCAAGGCTCGACGTGCCCAACATGTTTCCCTTGATCTCAATTATTACGCCGTCCCTTAATCAGGGGCGGTTCTTGAAGAGGAACATTCGGAGCGTACTCGACCAGGATTACTCGAACGTTGAACATATCGTCGTGGATGGCGGGTCGAACGACGAAACGATTGAGATCCTGGAGAACCACCCACATCTCATTTGGACATCAGAGCCTGATCGCGGGCAAGCTCATGCGCTCAACAAGGGATTCGCGATGGCGCGTGGCGATATCGTCGCTGAATTGGATGTCGACGACGAGTTGACGCCTGGGGCGCTCGCAGCGGTGGCAGCGACCGCTGTGGAAAACGGCAGTGAAAAGATTGTCCTTGGAGGGGTAGAGTTGATTCATGAAGGCCGTCATTTGCGCATCATGAGAAACCATCCGCATGGGTTCTTTCGGCACCTAAATCCATGGATTCCTCATTCGAATTTTTCACAGCCGGGTGTTTTCCTGCCGAAGTCGATTCTCAACTCGATCGGCGAGTTGGATGAAGGGCTTTCGTACACGATGGACTACGACCTTTTCTGCCGAATCCTCGAGCGCGGCCACGCGTTCTGTTGGTTGGACAGGGTCGTCGCCAAGTATCACCTGCATCCGCAGAGTAAAACAGGAAAGGGATGGCGGCCGATGTACCCTGAGCTGGACATTGTGATACTGCGACACGCACAATCCTTGCAAGGGTTCCAGCGTCTATGCTTTGGACTTTCATTCACGCTCTTGAGGCCTCTGATGCGAGGCCTAAGTCGTTTTGTTCTTCCACCTGTCTATTGACTGTCGTGGAACGATAATGCCGGATAAAGAACCGCCGCTAATCAAATTTAGTGACTTCTTTACGCTAGGTTGGATCCCGTTGTTGGCGGCTTTGTCCTGGATGATTCCGGAACGGTTATGGGATGCCGTCGCCCGCGGTGCTGTTGGATTGGCCAGATGGCGCGCCGCGGCGCGCCCGCGTGCCCGGCAACAGCACAATCGCCATGCGTTGGAAGGTCATGTTGATGCCCAGACGCTGCACAGCATGGAAATAGCGCATTTTCACCATAGAGTGGTTGCCCGGATGCAAAGTTTTCGGGAGTTCCGCCCAGGCGGATGGACGCCGAAAATCGACGTGCACGGTCTGGAGCATATCGAAACGGCGCTGGCGCGCGGAAACGGTGTTGTGTTATGGGTCTCACCGTTCATTTACAGCGATTTGGTCACCAAGAAAGGCCTCCATGAGGTCGGCTGCCACGTCAGCCATGTGAGCCATCCCCACCACGGGTTTTCGACCACCCGGTTTGGCGTTCGCTTCATCAATCCAATTGGGACACGGATAGAAGATCGCCATTTGGCGGAACGCTTGTTATTGGGCGACGCCAACGCCTCGGCATCGGCACTGATGGTGGCGCGTCGGCGGCTGAGGCAAAATCGCGTCGTTTCAATAACCGTCGGCCGCCATGCTCCAAAATCAGTACGGGTCGCGTTTTTCGATACCGAACTGGAACTCTCCACAGGGCCGGTGCGCCTGGCGCGGCTTACCAACGCGGTTCTGTTGTCGGTGTTTACCGTAAGGACAGGTACAGGAACTTTTGCGATCAACATCGAGGGTCCCCTCAACCGACCGTCCGGTCAGCCAGGCAAAAACTGTGACGAGGTTGTTTTCCAACGTCTCGTCCGGGGGCTCGAACGCCATATCCTAAATCAACCAAGCCAGTTTATGGCGGACTGGCGTTCCCCTGAATTCGTGGACATTTAAGCGCCAGGGCAGTTCTTCAAATAAGTCAGTCGTTCCACAACTCGTCGACCCAGTCATCCTTCATGGTGCGAACAAATTTGCGAACATCCGATCTGCCGAAATCATCGCCAAACATCCGGGTATCACAGGCAAAGAAATGACCCCAATAGGCGGCAAAACCTCTTGCTTTCTGAAATAATGTCGGCGGCAAATAATGTACCGATTTCTGTGCCGTTGATAAGTATATCGCCGCATTGGATACACCGGAACGAGAGGCTAAGAAAGCCTGACAGCGCGCCAACAACAGCACGTCGATAAGAACCTCCAACCCACTGCAATACCTGTTGTGTCTCCGGTTGGCATCCACGCTTCCATTTTGCAAGTCATACAGAACCGGCAACTTGCTCTCCATTGACCGGTTGCAGTCGGTATAGAGGCAATGGTCGCCGAAATGCGTCTTGAACAATTCGATTGTCCGCGCTTCATCCGAGCAAATAAATATCTTGGTCATACCAAGTTCGTTCATAAGCATTTCCGCTTCGGCAACGACCTGCTGTATCGGGAACATATAGTTCCATGGCTCAGTCGTCATATCCGTGCCTCGCACGTGCACACCTAAGACGGTATCGTTGTCGAAGTATTGCTTGCAAAATTCCGCGACCTTGTCGGTAACGTGCGGCTTGATCCTAACGAATTTTTGGACTAAGGATCGAACTCTTTCAACATGATGTGTATTGCGTTCCCTGCCTGCCGCAATTTCATGCGGTAGGAAATTTTGGTCCTCGATATGCGGTGTCCGAAAAAACCCCTTAGAGTCGATAATACGACCTGGATCGACATCTCGAATCGCTTCCAAATCAACGCCGCCCGGCTGTTCGAAGTAGTACTCCCAGGCATTGCGGATTCCATCGACCCCGTCCGCCTCGGAATATTTGGTCGGATAATTCTGAAAATCCACGACGGGCACATAGTGACGTTTTTCGGCAATCGCCAAATGGCCGATTACCCAGAGAAAATTGGTAAAAAAGGTCTCGGCTTCCCGTCGGTAGATCAGGTAATAGGTTTTTTCATCCATTCCCATATCCCCGAAAACGATTCTCAACATTCCCGGTGAGAGCCGCTGCCATAGGCACCACTGTCTTAGGTGAAGTCTGTTACCAATTTCTTCGGGTCGGACCTGGTGGTCGATGGAGCGGGCGAAGGGAATCGAACCCTCGTCGTAAGCTTGGGAAGCTTCTGCTCTACCATTGAGCTACGCCCGCTTGGGGTTGGCGGAGTGTTGGCCAAAAGGCGAGTTTGCCTCTATAAATCAACTAGTTATCTACTCCTCGCTTGTTCAAAAACAAGCCCTATTTTATCCTTCACTGATACCCTTAACTCGCCTAAAAAGCAACCTGGAACGAACTGAGTGTGACGCTATTGTGACAAGCAATTGGCCAAATCTGCCCGGTTTTCTGCGGGGTATAGAGGTTTCCCGAGATAAATCTAACCAGGTCCCGCACTCTTATCCACTCTGCGTATATGTGGAAGCAGTTCGGGGGGTGGCGGGGGCCCAAAGACGGGAAGGTGCCTCTAGAAATGCGCGGCCCCGTTCACGGAAATACGTGGGAAAAAGTTTAGGCCATACTAAGCGCGACCTACCCATAGCTGCACCGTTGCTCCGTAAAATTGGACTTTGGCTGTTGGTCGATGATCGGGTTCATCGTCAGAAGTGGTCATCAGCAACAAATACTCAGGCCGCGTGAGGGCATGTTTTATGTCGGTCAAACGAGAATTTTTTACTATACATTTGTATATAGCTGTGTAGTGTTATCTTCCACACCTAAGCTCGGTTGGGTAGCGTTTCGGTAGTGACGAATAATCCGTCTTAGCTTGAGAGAACGCAATGCCTACCAACTTAGAAGTCGTTCAGAAGTCCTACGCTCATTTTACCGACGGCGACATACAAGGCATCCTGAACCTGTGGGAACAACCGGCTGTATGCCAGCCCGCAATAGGTCTTACGGCGGATGTGTTACCGATTTATGGTAGGCGTGAGGGCCTTATCGCGTTGAAAGAATATTACCAATTGTTGGGCGAAACCCTGGATTTCGAGACATTCGATATTCGGAGTTGGAAGGCCACGGATGACACCGTATTCGCGATCGGCCATTACGATTGCATCAACAAGAAAACCGAAAAGAGATTTGGAAGCGATTTTGTCCATGTGGTCCGTGTAATTGATGGCAAAATCGTCTCATTCAAGGAATTTGCTGATACAGCTGCGATGAAGGAGGCAGCTAAGGCATAGGTGACCCGGTTCGTTGTTGCCCAAGCGATTTGATGCTGGTCAATGACAAACTAGGGCACTGAACGCTCACGGAAGGCAGGCTTGACGAGTGCTCTAAAGGCTTTAGGTGGGCTTACGATGAAAGCTATTCGACAATTTCACCAGCCTCGAAGGTTCCCGAATGTTCAGGATTAACCGTTCCATCTCGATTGTAATAGGTCCAGGGACCCTCTCGTTTCCCATCTTCGTAGGCGCCCTCCGAGGCTATCTGCCCATTGTCGTGATAAGTGACCCAACGTCCCTCTTTCTTGCCGTCTTTCAATTTTCCCTTTCTCTTACCGGTCACGTCTCCAGTGAACGGAATACCAGTGAGTTTCTTGAAGTGGGTATCGCCACGTAAGACCAAATCTTCAAGGTTCACCGTCTCGCCGAAGGAAAGTGAAGGGATCAGGAGGATTACCAGAACAGCTGATATCAGAACGCGTCTGATCCGGATGCCGCTTCTAATTTGCTCGACGATGCACATTTCTCTGCCTCCAGAGTATCGGCCCGGCCGCTTGGGCTTAGAGTTGTCGTTGAAATCCCCACGCGCTTGATATCGATCAATGCCCATCGACGCAAGTGATGCGATCCTTAATAACTGGATCCCTCTGAACGACCTCGCCTAGCGCAGTTGAAAGAGCGCTAGGCTCCTTTTTTGGAAACGTCTTCGGTTGCTTGGCCAACTTCGAAGTTGAACAGTCTTCAAAATATTGCCAGATTTACGACGATCACTTGAACGTGTTCGTGTATTTCCAACTGCCGTTAGGCAACAGCAATTTGTATGTCCCTTCCTTCATCTTATGAAGCGTCACGCATTCCTCGACACCGGCGCCGCGAAATGAGCCGGTAGTCCAGGTAGTCCACAGAGTGTTGTCAACGATACGCCAAGTTCCTTTGCTGCTGCCGGTGCCCCAGTCTGTGGAAACGGTACCGTTGGGGTTCGAAATTAGGTCGCCTGATGCCGAATTCTCTAAATTTGTCCAAGCAACAGTCTGGGTAACTGAGTAGAGCTTAGTCAGCTCAGCGTTAGTGAGAGCCTTCGAATTCGACTGCTTCCCAGAGCCGCCAGAGGTTTGGCAGCCTGCCAACCCAACCGCCGCCATAATCATAAAACCGATAAGGAGCTTATTGTTCATTGTCCATATCCTTTCGATGCCATCTATCATGCGTGCCCAACACTTTGACTATTCAATGAAGTTTTCGACTGTTGTTAGAGGAGGGATAGAACCGATTGCTGACATACAGGCGCCCTAAATCTCTGCCCAGATATCGAATGCGCTACACGACGCCCTTCAGTTCCTTACCTCCATACCCTACTTGATTGTCTAAGCGGGTAGGATCCGGTTCGGGTGAATAGTTGTGGCGTCGTCGTGACGCCTTGCCTTCCACGTAACGATAAGTCTTGAACGAGAAATGGGGTGGGCAGAACCCCCACCCCGTAACTCATACTATCCTTACCCGACGAACTTTATGATATTACGCAGGTCGAGGTCGACATCAGCAAGCATAGCGCCGTAGTCATCGTGTCAACGGCGGAGCAATATCAGTCCAGTTGGGCGGCGTAAAACCAGTCCACTCTGTGTGATGCCAAGCGCGTAGTTGCGGGTTGTCCCGGTAGTGCACAGGAGGGACCCGCGCGGCTTCGAGTA
>Ga0315336_1000842_pt1 | contig 71249 bp, 53 predicted proteins | sample ASW5metaG_FD_204512 | JGI IMG/M metagenome (GOLD analysis project Ga0315336, IMG submission 204512) | Ammonia-oxidizing marine archaeal communities from Monterey Bay, California, United States - ASW #5 | ecosystem: Environmental > Aquatic > Marine > Intertidal zone | place: USA: California... | reverse complement strand
GTCCACAAATGCGCATTCTTCTTGCCACTCATTTTGTCCAATTTATCGTCCAACTTTTTGATATTTTGGTATTGATCATGATTGATCGTTAGCGCACGAAGTTCGGCATCGGCTCCGAAAAACGCGTCCTCCAACTCCAAAGCTAATTCATCTATGTTCCCATCGTCTTCTGAGTTGGGAATCCCAAACAAAATCCTTATGTAATTCGCTTGTTCGTCAGGCCCATTCGACAAGACACGAATCGCACTTATTAAGTTTTTTTTGAAATCGAACAAAATTTAAATCCTATTGAGTAACATCAGGAATTCTTATTTTCCCTCCCTTGGAACTGGAAACCGTCCAATACGGTGTGCTTCCATGCCTACCGCCCCCTGGATGGTAACGAATGAGGTCACCGTTGGGCTTACCATTCGAACCGTTATTGCGAAGAGACCAACCTTCGCCTTTGTGTTTACCACGGCCACCCAAGCCTCCTACCTCCCATCCGGGCGTAATATCTAAATCGGGAATTAAATCCTCTGGAGTCATGTCTGGAGTTACGTGCGCTCCAGGATCGGCTATGATTTCCTCAGGTGTTATGCGCGGCGGAGCGTCGTCGCTTTCGCCTGCGTTTTCATTGCTACCGACTTCAGGTACGGCGTTCGCAAAATCTATATTTACCGGAATATTTTTGAGTCCTGTGTCCAGGTTGTCGGCAACCGCACGACCAAGGAATTTGGCCATTGTCCCTCCCAAAAATTTAGCGATATCATCGATCGGATTATTCGGGTTCACCACAGGTTTCGGTGGCCTTCTGATTAGGCCCATAACAAGGCATTCTTTATATGCTGCCGTGCTTCCAGTACACGCTCTACTTATACTATCGAAACCCGCCAATCCCAATGGGTCCGTATAATTCGCAGGATTATTCCCCACATACGCATACATGTTCGGGCCATCAATCATCCCTAGCGGGTCCCGCTTCATCCAGCGAGCGGCGTCGGGCGAATAGTACCGGTACGGCGCGTAGTACAACTGCGCGGTATCGTCCCAATCATGGCCGGTGTACCGTATCGTAATATCGTTGGGGCCAGACTCGGTGTAGGAGCCACCAAAAGGCGTGTATTCAAATGAGGCGACAAGGTTTTTGTCCTTGTCATAGACCGACCGGGTACTGCCCAGAATATCGGTCATGTAATAACGATGACTATCGTCTGAAGCCGGGTCATCCCCGACCACATCGGCATTGCCATAGTACGAACGCGTAAGGTCGCCTTCGCCCGGGTTGATGGGAGCGACCGTATCGGCCGCCTCGTCGCTATTGCCGTTATACCATGTATATTCCCCGCCAGTCACGTCTCGACTGCGACGATGGACCGATGAGTCGTATTCGTAATCTACCGTGCCTTCATCAGGGAAATCTGAATCCACCTGGGTCAGTAAATTTCCATAGCCCCACGAATAGTCCGCTGTGTCGCCGCCGCGCGTCTTGTCCAACGTCCGTCCGGCGTCGTCGTAGGTGAAGCTGGTCGCTGTATTCGTCGTGACCGCTACGGTGATATCGATGAAAAGTTGGCTGCCTTCTAATAACCCCCTAATCTTGGGCCGATAAATATTTGTCGACGCTCCCCCATTCTTGAATTATTCTATCTTTCATCTCCTTGTAATCTTGCGAAAATGAAACCTCTTGGAATCTCAACAATTCTCTCAACGCATCTCCAAATCTACCTTCGTCGTGATAGAGAAAAAATAACCCCATAGACGCCTTCTCGTGTTTCGGCGCGCGAGCCACTGCGCGCTTGAACAATGTTTCCGCTTGGTCAATATTACCTAGATTTTGATTGCAAAGAGCCGACAACATCAATACATTTCGAGATTCCTGAAATTCCTTGGATAACGCTTCAAGAATCGGCATCGCTTCGACATACTTATTTTCGTTCATTAGCGCGTGGGCAGCTTTTATTTTTTCCTGCCTTATGGAGTCTGTCATGTTTCTTGCCTTAAAATTTTTCGTCGAAATTGCTCATTCACCGAACTGTTGAAGATATTAGTCATTCCAATTATCCGGAATATCCTCAAAGTCATCGTCAATAGTCCAATCATGCTCCCTCGTCCATTTTTTGAATTTCTGTTTGGATTTGTCAAGAAAATCTATCGGGGTTCTTCTTCGGCCATCTTCTCCTTCTCCTACCGATTTTTGTTCGCCGATATCTTCAAGTGCTTCGTTGGGGTCGGTATTCGGGTAGTTATCCTTTTTGTCATCAAGATGGTCTTGCCCCGGAGTTGATCCGTCACCGGTGCTCGGATCTTGAAAGGTTTCGGCTCCAGCTGGACCCTTGGGGTCGTCCTTTGGCTTATTTTTCCCCTTGCCACCTCCGCCTCCTCCGCCACCACCGCCTCCACCGCCACCATTGTCGTCATCGCGAAGCGCGGCGAGCGGTAAAATGAGACCTATTACGACACCAATAGCTTTTAGGCCATCTGCAATTTCTTCACCAGCCACTACCCCGATCGCGACTCCGCCCACGCCCGTGGCCAATAATATTTCGTTACAAAATCCAAGATTTTGTCTGCAAGTTACGCTTATTGAGTCATAAAGCCCCAACGGGTCCATATAATTGATCGGATTATTCCCCACATACGCGTACATGTTCGGGCCATCAATCATGCGAAGCGGATCGCGCTTCATCCAACGTGCGGTGTCAGGCGAATAGTAACGGTACGGCGCATAGTACATCTGCGCCGTTTCGTCCCAGTCGTGGCCCGTGTACCGAACCGTAATATCGTCCGACCCCGACTCAGTGTACGAATCACCAAAAGGCGTGTATTCAAATGAGGCGACTAGGTTTTTGTCCTTGTCGTAGACCGACCGGGTACTGCCCAGGATATCGGTCATGTAGTAACGATGGCTATCGTCGTTTGCCGGGTCGTCGCCGACCGTATCGGCATTGCCGTAATACGACCGTGTGAGTTCGCCTTCGCCCGGATTGATGGGAGATACCGTATCGGCGGCCTCGTCGCTATTGCCGTTATACCATGTATATTCGCCGCCAGTCACGTCTCGACTGCGACGGTGGACCGATGAATCGTATTCGTAATCGACCGTCCCTTCATCGGGGAAATCCGAATCCACTCGGGTCAGTAAATTTCCGTAGCCCCACGAATAGTCGGCCGTATTGCCGTTGGAAGTCTTGGCTGTAGTGCGGCCTCTTTTGTCGTAGGTGTACGTCGTCGCGCCGTTGTAGTCCGTCTTGCTCGTCAATTCGTTGGCTGCGTTGTAGGCGTAGGTGGTCGTATTGGACAATGAATCTGAAAGAATACGGAAGTTATCAAACTCGAAGTCGCTGCCCGCGCCCAGCAAGAAGTTATAATAGGACGTGTTCGGTAAATCGTTCACTCCCGTGACAGACATGAGTTCCGCTTCCGGCCCCCCATCGCTCGGACGCTGGTAGAACTTCGCTGTATCCCCGTCGACCACAATACGCACGTCGTACCATTGGTCCTCCGTTACCGTGTGACTCACACTCGCCAACGTCTCCCAACCACCAGCCGTCGTATACTTCTTGAACTTCACGCTGGTCTTATAGATTTGGGCTTCCACTTTTTGACCACCGCTGGCGGTGCGAAGATAGATGCGTATGAAGCCGTTGCCCACCGTATCTCGATTTCGATAGGAAAACTTGAGCTCAGCGTCCGAGTCGGTATGGTGCTTGACCAGCGTCGCATACCCCGACGCAACCGGAGGATTTACCAGCACGCCATTCGTCGCCGTCCAGGTACCGCCACCGGCAGACCAGCCGGTTAAATCCCTGTCGTTGAAGTTATCCACAAACGGAGTCACTTTTGTGACGAGATTGTCCGCATCGTCGTAGGTGTACGTAAAGTCCGCCTGGATGGTGTCGTTGGGCGCAGCCGCGTTGCTTCGCGTTGCCGTGGACAAACGATAACGGTCATCGTAGGTATAGTCCCATTTCGAGCCATCTTCATGAACGACGGTGTCGATGTCGTAGACGTCGTTGTACGAATAATCAAAAGATTGTTCGACCGTCGAACCATCCTTATGGCTGATTTTGGTCATGGCTCCATCAGTGGCGTCGTAGGCGTATGCAGTGGACATACCATTCGGATAGGTAACCTTCGTGGACCTCGCAAAGGAATCGTAATCGTAGTCCCACGTCTTGTTGCCGGGGGCCGTCATCGTACTCAGCTGATGGAGATTAGTGTACGTATAGGAGGTAGCGAAGCCGTGGTTGTCGCTTTTATTGATGAGACGACCGGCATCGTCATAATTGTAGTCGTTTACGACTCCATCTACGTCGGTAACGGTGGACATGCGGCCAATATCGTTGTAGGTAAACGTTGTGCCGACAGGACTAATCCAGTCTGTTTTCTTGCTTAATCGCCCTCCATTGTAATAGGCATAGGAGACTTCACGGTTGACATCACCGTCATATCGCTTCTTAGTCAACACTCCCCGCGGCTGCGTTCCAGAATCCTCATAAAAATATTCTACCTGACCAACCAGGCCGTTGCTGCCGCCTCCCGTCTGAGTGAGGCGATTGAGTTCATCGTACGAGGATTTCGTAATGTTATTATCGGGGTCAACGGTTTTCGTCAATCGATGACGGCTATCGTAGAAATAGTCCCAGCCATTGTTCGCACCGTCTTCAAATCGCGTCACATTGCCAAAGCTGTCATAAAAATACTCGTAGGGTTCGGCGGACACTAATGCATCGTGTACTTCTTTGACTCTTCCTCTGTAGTCATATTCGTACGTCGTCATTTTCCCGTCCGCGTTCGTTACGGACTCTACGAGCGAGCGAGCATCGTAGGCGTAAATGGTTTTGTTCAGATTATCGCTGAGCGGATCGACTGCTACGATTCGATTATCGGTGTCGTACGTATAGGTGGTAGATTTTCCGTCGGGATAAATCACTTTGGTGACCTGCCCGTTGGCATCGCGCTCGTACGTTGTGGCCAAGAAATTCGTCGCGTCCGTGAATCGTTTAACTTTGGTGACGACACCGATGCCGCCGCATGAACTACACGTGGCGTTGGAATATTCGTAGGTGATAACTTGTTCTTCACTCGCATTAATCGGAGCGATGGTCTTGGTGAGTTGCCCCTTCCAATTGTATTCATACTCCTGGTCGTTGAGTAAAGGGTCTGTGATCTTGGTGACCTGACCACGATTGTTGTATGCGTAATCCCATACTTTTCCATATTGATTAGTCACTTTGGTGACATTTCCAGTACTCGCTTCGGATGAGAAAAGAACGCCGTTGGTGTTTTTCATTCTAGGCGACTTTTTCTTCGTGATGCGGAGGGTAGTACTATCGTATTCCAAGGTCGTTTCAGCTCCCTTTGGATCAATCGCCTTCGTTGGCCCGGCGACGCCTGCCTCGTATTCGATGGCCCAAGTAGGTCCTCCAGCGGCCGTAGATGCCCCTGCCGTTATTGCCGTAACGCGACCTTCCGCATCGTAATCAAAATGCCCCACAGGGGTAATGGAATCAGGTCCGATAATGTCTTTCAATTTTCCATTCGTTATGTCGTGGTCATAATCCCATTGGTCGCCACCCACACCGATGAGATGGTCGTAATAGACGTATCGCCCGTAGGTTAATGGACCGTACTTCGTCCGACTGAGTGGATTGGGATCGTTTAGCTTAAACTCTTGGACGACTGACGCGTAGGAGGAGCTTCCGTACGCGTAGTGTGTGTAATCCCAATCGGCTGCGGAATGGATCATATCAAAACGAGGACTGACATATTGCGAATCACCGTAGTAAGTGTAGCTAAACTGGTTCCGATTTCCTTTTTTATCGATAATCGCATGAAGAGAAAACACGTCAATATCAATATCCCAGACATTTGGGACCTGGCCGTTGGGGAACAGCTTGATTGGAACCAGTGTTCTATACCCGGCTCGAGGCGTCATATAGAAATGAACCGGTAAGACGTAGTCGGTGTAGGAATCCCATTGGACCGTTTTTTTCTGGTACTCATACTTCAATTTGTTCGCAGTATCGCCATTTTCGATAACGTACTCCAGAAAATATTTGGTCTCTGGTTCATTTGGGTAGGTGGTGTCCGTCATGGTTGTATAATCGTATTCAACCTTGCGGATTTCGCCGTTCGTAGCGTCCATCAACCGAACCTTGGAAATCATCCCGGGGTAACATCCACTACCTGTGGACGTACAATAGTCGATGAGCAAATAGCGATTATCCGTCGATGGTGTATCCACTCGAATTAAGTCATCGCCGGAATAAGTGAACGTGATGGCGACGCCGGAATATCCTTGGGACGTAATGGCCTTGATTCTCCCTCTATCATCGGAGAACGAGTCAGGGCTGTTGTAAAGGATTTCGGATCCATTGGCTTTTCTTAGTCCAAACTCACCGGTCGCGTCGACACGATAGATATACGTTTCACTGTCCCCTATGGAGGAACCATCTTGGGTAAAAAATTGCAGACCTAACCAGGTACCGCCATATCGGTTATATTCGACGCCTTGCCCGGAATTTCCGAACACCTGTACCATTTCGGGTCCGTTCGACGTACCCGCATCGTCAATGATTCGTACATACCGGTTGTAATTATGGGTCCAAATCATCCCGAAATCGGATTGAGAACCTTCATGCGTTCCCATGACACGATCGAATCCACGATAGTTGGCGTACATACGACCAAACGACATGGTGAGGCCGCCGACGGTTGGAACGTTGAAATCCCAGGCAGAAACTTCCAAGCCGCCCTGAGCAGTGTGGACGTTTACGTTATTCCCCACCTTCCACCGAGGACGCTGGTTAGTTTGTCGTCGCCAAGCATCCATGTCGATCACGAATGATGAACTACCCGACGCATAACCACGACTATATTGCCCATCGCCGTCTGAGTCATTTGCCAGGAAAGCAGAATTCGGACCTTTCACGAGGTTGTCTTCCCTACAATCATCGGTCAGGCAATTGATTACAGCAGTACCATCACCACCCAGAACATTCCGCAGAGTCTCGGCGGATAGATGTTTGGCGACGACTGTCTTCTCCGCTGTTACCAGGGCATACCCGTTCCAACTTCTCGAAAATGATTTCACAGAGCGAAGTTCCGGCAAGTCCATTCGGTCTCGAACAATCAGTTCATCCCTTTCGCGGGATTGCACCAGCACGAAGTGGTCATCGTTTACGTAGGCGATAAATGGGTAGGTTGCGTCGTCTAAGGAATCGAATTCAACGCCTTTGAGGTCCAGGCCTTTGTCGTGAGATGCGCGGACCAAGTCGGCCATCGACGTTCCTTTGTCCGTCGTGCCTGCTTCAAGGATTAGAGTCTCCAGGTCGCTGTCTTTGTCGTACAGCTTCAACAGATGATGTAGCGCAATGGGCCCGCAGGCTTGAGCCAGGACCATGTTCGACAGGCGTTCTTCTTCCTGAAGCGCAATATGGTCGGACATGTTATCTAGAATGTAATTGGCTCTATCTTCTGCTCGACTTCTAGACCGTTTGCTCTTTGAGCGAAGACGGACTTCATCCAGAATATCCACCGCATTGAGATAATCGTTGTGACGTACGTAGATGTCCGCCATTTTATGGAGAACATTCCCAACATAGTTACCGTCTGGGTGACGGTCCAAGTAGCCCTGTAACGCCATTACGCGGTCGTAGGGTTCCAACTCCGTGTCACGCAGTTCTATTTGGGACAAGTAGTAAGACGCATTGTCATTAGTAACACTTTCGGAAAGATAACCGTCCCGAATTCGTTCAAACGCCTGACGGGCTTCTTCATTGTTCCCACGGCCAAGATGGGCTTTACCCAAGTGGTGCAGTAGGTGTTCCTTCACACCGTCCAACACGAGGTCATCGGCCAACAACCGGTCAATCTGCCTAAAGTTCACTTCGCGAAGCAAATACCTGATGTGGATTTTCGCTCGCGAGGTATCCCCCAGTTCCGCGTAGTTCTTAATCAGGTACGCGCGTGCCATCATGGAACTGAGTGTTGAGTCTTCTACGTTGACTCGTGCACGCAGTTCGTCGAGGTATTCCATCCGAATATCTATATGGCGAACCGCGTCCAACCAGTGGGCGTAGGCGTAAACAAGAATGGAGTCATTCGGATGTTCGTCGACGAAGCGCATGGAATAGTCATACAACTTTTCGTAATTGGCTTTGGCAACATCCGTGTAGCCCATCTCCTTTGCGCCTTCGGCGTAGCTGAAGTAATAGCCCAGAATCACATATTTGGTGAGGGTCGTATTCGCATTTTCCCAAGCAGGCAATTGCCGTCCGAAATTCAAGAATTCAGTCGGAGTGATATCTCCCCGCGTCGCCATAGCCGAAATCTTCGCCAATTCCTGATAGGCCAGCTTACTTTCCTTGGCATTGGGAAACTGCTCGAGCACGTCCATATACGACATCGCCCAATTCACGTTATCTCCCGCGTCACGATGCCGTTTTGCTTCAACAAACTTCGTCTGCGCGTCGGGATGCAAGGATCGAATTTGAGCTTGGGTAATCTCGGTAGCGGCAACGATGACGGGCGTAGGTACAGTTTTCGCCAACGAGAACGCTTCTGGCAAACGTACCCGACCCGGTTTTGGACGCGCGGGCAATTCAGCCGCGGTTTTCTCTAGCGTTTCCTGAGCCAGCAAAGTTGTGTCAGGGTCTCCCGACCCGGAAAGGGTCTCCAATGCCTTCGCCATTTCAATTCGCTCAAAGTCCCATCGCTTATCCTCTCGCGATCCCAATTCCGCTGCGGACACGGTCGGCATAAAGTTCCACACGGAGACGGACGACGGAATCATCGCGACCAACGTTAACGCTGCGAACACCCGTAAATAGGGGTGATTACGACGATAATGCGTCAAGACACACTTTAGGCTACGGAGAACTTTGGGAGAGAAATACATTTAGAAAACCTCATTAAAATCGTTACAACTGGTCCATACTTCCAAATCTAGAACACTACACTTAACTAATTTGCAAAATTCGTTCTTAAACGTATTACTACAAAAATAGTACACTTGAAGTTTATATTAGTAGCATTTCCAAAAAAGATTGTCAACCCCTCAAAAGAAATTCATTGCTTTCATCGACTTAATGGAAATTGTCCGATTTATTCCTAAAATCGGATTGTCGTTTATTGTCTTATCGCAGTGTTACGGAATGGATTTTTTGACGCTGTCTTGTGATCGATGGGTGGATACTTTTGTGTCGAAGACGTAGTCCGGGTTTTCGTGACGCAATAATCCGACGCGATTTACATTCCGTTGAAAGATTTCACACGCTCGCAAAAACCACTCGATTATACGGATGAAACGAGCGGCTGGTCATCAGACAAGAGTGGTTCCAACGGACACCCCGAACAGTGCGGCCGAGTCTTACAAAACTCTTTTCCGGTCAAGTCGAGGAGGCCATGGTACTCTTGAAATTGGTCGACGTTGGCTTCTAATTGAGATTCGAAAAAGGATCGCAACGGTTCATAGCCGATGTCGTCGGCCACCCACCCGTGACGGCTGAAAATTCGACGGGTATAGGAATCCACGACGAAGACGGGTTGTTGACAGGCATACAGAATGATGTCGTCGGCCGTTTCGGGCCCGATACCATGTATATTCAGAAGCGTCGTGCGCAGTTCCGCCAAGGGGGTACGCGCCAGGGACGCCATGTCGCCATCGTGGGTATCCATTAGGAAATGACAGAAATGAAGAAGCCGTTTTGCTTTGATTCTGAAAAAGCCGGATGGCTTCAGGACGCGATGAAGCGTTTCTTCGGAACTATCGATCAGGGCCTGGGGCGATAATAATCCGTCGGACTTGATGAGGTCGAGCGATTTTTCGACATTCGTCCACGCCGTATTTTGAGTAAGGATCGCACCGACCACTATCTCAAACGCAGAATCACCGGGCCACCAACCGGTGGGCCCGAAATGAGAATGCATCAACTCGAAAATGCGCTCTAGCGATGCTGGCAATTTAGTTGGTCGTAATTGGTGGCGGGGCGGCACTTTTCGCTTTTTGATCAGCGCTGCGTTTGGCCGCTTGTGCATCCAGAATCTGACCTTCAAGAATACCTAACGTTTCAACTTTAAGCTTTCCGTTGTACGTAGATTCATCGGCCTGAATGATGTTGACCATCGTCTTCGCACGCTCATAAGAAGCAATGGCCTGATCCCAATTGGCGCTGAATCCCAGGTTGTCGCCTTCGTCCATATACACATTGGCCGCATCGAAAATATCGTTGATCACGCGCTTGACTTCTTTGTTAATCGTACTCGATGTATCTTTTGCAATGAGCTGCAAATCGCTAAATTGATCGGTGATAGAAGTCAACAAGTTTAACGCTTGAGTATAGGACCCCAACGTCGTCGCATAATCTTTATTCACAAGGCTGCGTTCCGCTTCCTTCATAATCGAATTCGCGCTATCGATGAAGGCTTGTTGCAGTTCGTAATCTTCTCGCCGTTGTTGAATAACACGACTCGTCTCGCTGATTCGATCCGCGGCCAAAGGGTTCGTGCGATTGAATTGAAGCGCCAAACGGAAAGCGTTCAACGCATCCGTATAATCACTCTCCTGGCCGATCGCGGAACGAGCCCTGTTGAATAAAGCATCGCCATCGGTAATGTAATGGTCCGATAATCGTTCGGAGGCCATTTTACGCTGTTTGCCCGAATTCGTCTGCGCCTTCGTCCATTCATCCACTCCACGCTGAACGGCAATCCGCGATTCCGTTTTCCGACCGTACGCGTAGAATAGATCCCCAATCGTAAGGTGCGTTTCCTTGAGGTCCGGATTGAATTGCTCATACATGGTGTACGCACGATTCGCGAACTCAAAATTGTCTCGTTCATTCAGCAAATATCCGATTTCATCAATGTAGTAGCCTGTCATCGTTCGGCGAGAAGGGAGTTGAACTGAATCCCGGGCATTTTGACTGTAAATCGTGAACCAAACGTCGATCACCGCTTCAATAGCGCGATGATAATAGGTCGACGTCGCTTGTTTCATGTATCCCCGAAATCCGTTTCCGCGACGATAGTCATCATAAATAATGTTTTTCTCGCCTTCAACGTCCCGACGATATTCCATATAATATTGCTCGGTGGATTGGACGAAGCGCCAACGTCTCACGTTGGGTGTAAAACGCAATTGACTGGCTTGTTTTTCAATATCGGCTTTGATCTGATCTGCCATTTTGGTTTCTTTACTTGAAAGTTCCAGTCCATAGGGCAACATGGCGTCCGACGTCAATGCCGCAAGCGCCCCCATCCGGTACGCGAAATGACTACCTGTTCCAAATTCACGAGCCAATTTCAATGTATCCAACTCGTACGAAATAGCATTGATAGCCTGGGCATCAGATTCGATGGGCAACCGTTCTGCTATCGATGCCCAACCTTCTTCCATCCCTTTTAATACATCCTTGTCATAATTGATCCCATCTGCCTTGAACGCTTCAGGAACTTCCTGTCGAATGATCGATACCGCGGACAATACAATGCGTCGACGTGCTTCCGGACCCCAAGCCGATGCCGATTCAGCCAAAAAAAGAACGACCATTGTCGTGCTAAGAATAAAAGTCAAACGTTTATTGGTCATGAGGTTTCCTGCCATGGTAAAAAGATCCTGTTCCGATCATAAAGTACGAATTCCGTCGGTATTTGTCGAGTGTTTTCAAATATATTCTAGAGCTTCAATGTTTAAAAATACCATAAAGCTGTAATTTATGTCAATACTCCAACCAGCGCCCCGTGCATTATAAGATACTGAAATAAAAGCAGTTACAATATGAGAAAACTCCTTACAACATAGCAGTCACGCAACTTTTAATCCCCGACAATCAAAATTTATGATATAAAAGTATACTCAATTTAACTAGGAAAAATTTTATGAACCAAGACTCTCCATCGTCCGATACCTCCATCGAACTAGCCTACGCTTCCCTCGCAGTTTTCGCCGATGACGGAAAATTGGATATGAATGAACTAAAAAGCCTCCTCGATATCGCTCTGAGAGATGGAATCATTTCCGACAAAGAAAAAGACATACTTCGCAATATTTTCAACCGCGTCATGGAACCAGACGTAACCGCTGAAGTGTGGAGTCGGATTCAACTGGTTCGAAAGCAACATGCGATCTAAAACCAACGTGGCCGGAAATTGAAAACCTCGCAATTGCCGATCTATAGATTCTCTGCATCCGAATTCCCTTTTCATAAATCTCGTCTCAAGTGACTAATCTTTCGAGATGAGCAATTGAAAATCCAAAAAGAATAACCGCCCAAATCGTGCATCGACGGCACCTGACGTTCGTCGTTTTTCCTTTCTGGTTTAGGCCTGAGTTTCTGCGTATCATCATTCTCAATTCAACTCGAATTTTTCCATCTACAATGACTTTCGCCGGAGTTTTAGAACCATTGGATACGCTGAAACTAGTCCCTTTTCAACCCGAATATACATTCAAGATAGTTGATCTGATAGATTCAATTTACCGAGAATACGGCTTCTACTTGTGCCTGCCTGACGCGGAAATTGATCTCCTGACAATCGCCGAGAATTTCCCTGATGGCACCTTCCAGGTCTTGATCGACGAACAACACCAAGTCTATGGGACCGTCGGTGTTAGCCAACAGAATTCACGTCCTGAAAACTGGTACCTGAAGCGGTTGTACCTTCACGCCACATGCCGCGGCTCAGAATGGGCAACGAACATGGTCGAATGGGCGGAGTCGAAGGCCATAGCCAATGGAGCCGAAAGAATCGAATTGTGGAGCGATATTCAATTTACCCGGGCACACACATTTTACGAGAACCTCGGGTACCAAAAGGACGATCGAGTAAGATCGATGCTGGATAGCTGGGTCCCCTACAAAGAATTCTTCTTCCACAAAGAATTGAAGCCGTGATCGAATTCCCATCGTTTGCTCCTGTCGTGAACGCCAGATTCGTTTCCCGACCGAACCGATTTATTGCCATTGGAGAACTCCCCAATGGCAACAAAGTTCGCATTCATATGCCCAACCCCGGAAGATTGCGAGAACTCCTAACACCGCGTGCGATTTTGTATCTTCAATTTCACGGCGATACTGAACGGAAAACCAAATATTCCTGCGTGGCGGTGGAACGGGACGGGGAACCCGTATTTCTTCACACAACTCGTAATAATGATGTTGCTCATTACCTTATTGAACACGGCAAGATACCCTCCTTGCACGGAGTCACCGTAATTAGAAAAGAAATCACGGTCGGAAACAGCCGTTTCGATTTTCTATTGAGAAAAGAGGGTAAAGAAGTATTAATGGAAGTAAAGTCGGTTACCTTGTTTGGTAGAGGAATCGCACTTTTTCCAGATGCCATAACTGAGCGCGGAAAAAAACACTTACTTGAATTAGCTGAACTCAGTTCAGAAAAGTCCAAACCGATCGTTCTCTTTCTAATTCACAATTCCAACGTCGAAACGTTTAGCCCCGACTATCATACGGATTTGGATTTTAGTCGTACGTTGTGGAACGTAAAAGACCAACTGCAGATTATTCCCTTTTCAATTGGATGGACGCCAAAACTTAAGTTGAAGAAAAAGATGCACGAAGCCACGATTCCGTGGAATGATATTGGCCCTGAATTGAACGACTCTGGTGGCTTTGTCGCCGTTTTACGCTCGGCCCGCTCGTATTATCTTTATACCGAAACCGTGCGAGAATTTCTCCAAAAACGGCTCGACCAATTTAAGCGAAAAAAAGCGGGCAGACTATTGGAAATAGGGCCAACCGAATTGGTAGATGTTTTTCCATTTCGACAATCAAAGCCCGATCTTTGCCCATTGGCATTGGATTTTGCCCGTATTTATGACTCGGCCGTTTACCACAAGAAAGAAAAGTGCCATTGTGTCAGCCATTTAGTCAGAACTGATGAGAACCCGATGAATCTCCGCACTTTCCACGACTTGATTGACAAGTATCGAATGATACCGCTGGAAACATAGCCGTTGAGAAAATTCACCAATTAGTTGTAAAATATTTTTTCGCTTCGTTTCATGATTGCCTACTTTCAAACATACCGAGCGAGCGTCTTCCAAATCCGAAGTAAAATGCAGGAGCATCATGGCTACAATAATTCTTGGAATCGGGCAACAAAAAGACTTTCAGAGTGTTTTGGATGTTGCAGAAGACGAAATGATCAAATCCGAAGGACAACCTCGTCGTATCGTCGGTAAAAGCGGAATGGTGGATTTCGAAGCAGAGCGCGGCGGCTTCGAGGGGCCGTTTGAAACGTTCGTTATTCGCGTAGAAGCGATCGGTGAATTGAAACAAAAAATCGCTGGTATCGCTAGTGGTGCTTCTGAAAACATATGCGACATTTTTTACGACGAAGACACCGAACGAACTATCCTTACGCTCCCGGCACCTGATTGCGACATCGAGACAATTGATTTCGACGAAATTCGCAAGGCTGTCGAAACTGTTTTTAGCCTGTTTACAATCCCTGAAGTTTGGCGATTTACGGGCGAGAAATACAATCTCGAACCGGTAAGTATTGAACTATTATTTAGAGCCCTCATACAATACAAGGCAAGTGACATCCATCTTTCGCCAGGCGAAAAACCTATCTTCCGAATCGATAACAAAATGCGGGTGTCTGATCTAATGGAACCGTTGTCCGGGCCTCAGATTTTGAATCTCATCAAACAATTGTCACCCGACGAAGACTGGAAACGTTTTGAAAAAGAATCACAAAACAGTTTCAGTTTCCACCAAAAAGGGATAGGATATGCTCGAACTTCGGCGTTTCTGAAAGCGGGCCAACCCCATTTGACGTTCCGGTACCATCCGGAAGGATTGCCCACATTTGAAGATCTCAATGTTCCCGTAGACATCATGCTGAAGCTTGCTCAACTTCATAACGGCTTGATCCTCATCGTCGGTATGACCGGTAGTGGAAAATCTACTTCCGGCGCAGCGTTGCTCGATTGGATCAACCGAAACCGAAAATGCCATATCTTAACATTGGAAGATCCCGTCGAATACCATCATTACAGTAAAAGTTCAACGGTATCCCAACGAAATGTTGGCATTGATTGTCCCTCCTTTGAATTGGGAGTAGAGGGAGCACTCCGACACGACCCCGACGTGATTTTGGTTGGAGAAATGCGCGATCCGAACACAATTCGCGCCGCCATCAGCGCCGCCGCAACAGGGCACCTGGTGTTGAGTACGTTGCACGCGAACGATGCCAGTAGTGTAATCAACCGAGTGTGCAGTTTCTTCGAACCCGTAGAACGTGAACTTGTGCGTGCCCAAATGAACGAATGTACGCGGGTGATTATCTGCCAGAAATTGATCGAGAAAAAGGGCGGAGGTCGGATACCCGCTCTCGAAATGATGTTTAATGATGTCAAACAAATTTCGGACGCCATCATCGCTGGGGATTCGAATAAAATTCGCCAAGGGATGCAACAATCTCTTTCCGCGTCAAAACTGTTTGAATTTTTTTTGTACGAGAAATTCAAAGAAGAGACCATCACACTGGAAACGGCGCAACAATACGCCCCAGAAATAAGCATGTTCGAGCAACTTCGCATGGGCACCTATTCAGTTCCCAAAATGCAGTAAAGTTATGCACGAATTAGGTTTAAGCCCGTTTTTCACATTTATTCACATGTTATCCACACGCAAATAGACGAAACGGACTATTTTCATTACCCAATTCAAAAATCTCCCTAAGTTATTTAATAGTAAGGTTTATGGCCAAAATATGACGACATTACGAAACAATTTATTGACAAACTAACCGTCCATTTTTACATTTATGTAGAAGTTTTTAACGTCTGCCGTTCGGTTGGCAGAATTATTGAAAAGAGACTTTTTCATGCGGATAATCGCAGGTTCAGCAAGAGGAATACCCCTTAAATCTCCCCTCGATTCTCTGATTCGCCCTACGCTTGACCGGGTCAGGGAATCGTTATTCAATATGTTGATACATCATGTTGAAGATTCCCGCTTCCTCGATTTGTATGCCGGAACTGGGGCAGTCGGAATTGAAGCGTTGAGTAGAGGAGCAACGTTGACTGTTTTCGTGGACCAATCCTCAGATTCAATTGAACTGATCCAACAAAACCTCGTGAAAACCCGACTAAACACAAGAGGTAAAAGCAAAAAAGCCCAACTACCCCAAGCATTGAGCGCCCTTGGTCTAAAGACGACGTTCAATATCATATTTGCGGATCCTCCATATGATACGGCAGACTTGAAGCCGCTTTTATCCGAAATTCATTTGTCGAAAATTCTCGATGAAGACGGGTTCTTAATTATCGAACACAGTTCAAAACTGGAAATCCCTGAAACAGAAGGTTCCCTTCGATTGAGTCGGAAAAAGGTTTACGGCACGACACAAATGTCTTGGTACGAGATTGATGACACGTATGTTCGCTGAGAGCCTAAAACTTGACGCATTATGTAGTATCTGGTAGAGTTTAGGTGACAATATATAGTAACTGCGCTGAATTGCTTCAAGCTGTCACCAAATAAGGACCCGAACCCATGCGTTGCCCATTTTGCAACAATACCGATGCGAAAGTCGTTGATTCACGCTCTTCAAAAGACGGAGAAGCCATTCGACGCCGCAGAGAATGTTTAGCATGTACTCGCCGATATACTACCTATGAGCGCATCGAAGAAGTGGCACAGATGGTCGTCAAAAAAGACGGGCGCAGGGAGCAATTTGACCGCTGGAAGTTAAAAGCCGGCATCTTGAAAGCCATCGAGAAGCGGCCGGTAACATTGGATCAAGTAGAAGCCCTAATTGACGAAGTCGAGCGCAAATTGTTCAGTTCCACGGATCACGAAGTATCCACGGAGAAGATAGGCCTGGAAATCATGGATAAACTCAAAAATATCGATGAGGTCGCATACGTCCGCTTCGCTTCGGTCTACCGACAATTCAAAGATCTGAATGAATTTATGAACGAACTAAAGGGTATGCTCACTTAATACCTTGAGTAGGAATTAGGCTATTCGATACACTCTATCCCCCGGCAGTTTCGCCGGGGTTTTTTTGTGCCAGGACAATTCCTTTGATCAAACCCGACGATATAGAAAAATCACTCCAATCGAGTCAAATGGATTTGCCGGGCTCTGAATTACAGATTCCCCACCCTACACTAATTGTAAAGAAGCGGAGTGGCCATTCAGAACCCTTCGACACCGTAAAGATCGCCCGCGCTATTGATCGAGCTGCGGTACAAGCCGAATCAGAAGGGTTTGAATGGGCTGCGAATCTGGCTTCAGGGGTAGCCTTGTATTTAGATTCGGTCTCCGATGAGACAATCGATGTAGAAGTAATCCATCGGTCTATCGAGCGGGTCTTACTTGAGATGGGACACGTTAGAACAGCGCTTTCACTCACGCGGCACCAAAAACAGCAACACCATTCACGGTCTTTAGTTGGAACCCGAGAGCAAGATGGTTTCTATTCGGATGAATCAGTCGAAGATATTTCCATCCCGAAAGCTAAGATCCATGATTTCTTTATGGGTCGACATTCTTCGTTTTTTGAAAATCCCGAGAAAACAATCGACGGGTTAGGGAGATTTCTGAAACAAACGTACGCGGAAAGTGTACTCCTTCCATCTGAGATACTGCACGCTCACCACTCTTCCAAAATTACTATAAAAGGTCTCGATGGCCCTGACAAGTTGTCTCGAGCGAAATTCACTTTGGAACGACTCAAAAAATATGGTTGTACGGACGCCGAACACGACCTTTTTCAGGTGCCCCGGAAACACGAGGAACTCTCTTTTCAAGTCGCTAGGCAGATAGACTACTTAGCTTCTTTCGTGAATGAAGGGTTAGAAATCAGCGGCCTAAACTATTCATTCGCACCGTATATTCTTGAATTTGACGCGCCAGCAATGGAAGAAGTAGCAAAATTTTTACTCGATACTTTGTCTACGTCGAAACTCTCGCCAACCTTTCCGGCAATCACCTTCGGAATTCAGCTTGAAGTTCCTCAGGAATTATCGGGCATGGAAGCGATCGGTCCGAATGGCGCTTCAACAGGAAAATCGTATTCCGAATATCGAAAAACGGCGGAGGATTTTTCGATAGCGTTGCTGCGTGTCGCTTCGAAAAACGAGCGGGATTTTTCTTTAATATGGAACGTCGATCTGGCAGGTGATGACCGATGGCTTGATGTCTTATCCGAGGGTATCCGTTCTGGTTTGCCTATTCAGTTGAACACGCAAACCGATGTTTCTTACCTTCCGAATATGCTCGCGCCTTGGCCGTTTCAGGAAACCATCGTGAATCAGATTCATCTCCATTTACCGTCGATTGCTGATTCACAGGACATTTTCGAAAGCCTCGATCACATGTTGGAATTGGCGGTCCGGGCACACCAAGTTAAATTTCGATTCATCGCGGAAATTTTAAACCAGCCCACTGCAAACCCTTTGAGTAGTTTGAGATACCAACATCATGGAGAGGCATGGCTCAATCTTGAAAATGGGATATATACGGTGCAGGTTTCCGGGTTAAGCGATTGTATAGGGAAAATTCTCGGGCAACCGATCCACGAAACGAAAGTGGGCCAACGCTGGGGAGTTCGTTTAGTGCGACATCTGGCAGATGCATGTGCACGCCACAGTGAAACGACAGGCCTTCAGATTCGACTGGAAACTGTTCGAGGAGACCTCCCCACAAGCCCTGGCCTTGGGTTCTCTCACGAACAGTCAATTCCCTTAAGAGATCGCGTCGCCGGTGAAAACCAGTTCCAACCGATTTTGGGAAAGCAAACCATTGCTTTTTTGCCGGGGTTTCAAGCGCCAGATCTAGCCACACTCTTGGAAAGCGGCGCTGAGGGTCGCTTTCAATTCGTTTGACAAAACGTGCGGGTTGAAATTCGAATCCAATACCGACAATAATTATCAATTAAGTCAGGATTCGATTATGAATATCTCTTCCAAATGTGATTATGCCTGCCGTGCCGTGGTTGCCTTGGCGCTCCACGGCGCGACAAACAAACCTGTGACGGCTACAATGTTGGCCAAAGAGAGGAATATACCCGAGAAATATCTGGTTCACATCCTCCTTCAACTAAAGAAGGCAGGGATAGTGAACAGCATCCGAGGCGCACAGGGCGGATATCTGCTCGCGCGTCCGGCAGACGGAATATCGTTGCTCGACGTAGTTTCAGCTATAGACGGATCTATTCTGAATCCACGGCCAGGTAACGATAATACCTGCACGGATTTACAGCAGACATGGGAAACCATCTCAGAAAAGGTTGAGAATGCATTCTCGTCGGTAACAATTCAGTCAATCTTGGACAATTCTACCCAACCCGATATGTATTTCATTTAAATACAATTCGGGCGTGTTAAGACTGAAAAGGTCCCTCAGATCAGACTCTCCTTCCGTAGCACACGATCTAACTAAGTGACACGATAGCGTCTAGCTAAAGTCCCAAATAGCAGTCGGGCTAGAAGCGCCTTCCTTTTGGCCTGTGTCTTCCGCCGAGTCAAATGAACCGATTGCGACTTCGTCCTTTGCGATTTCGAGGTAGAAAACATAATCTACCGGTTCGCGAAGAACTCGAGCTGCCTTCAATGCAATATTGATAGAAGGATTCAAGCGCCCTTTTTCAATGGCCAAAATGGTCTGACGCGTTACTCCGATTTCGCGTGCCAGGTCAGATTGACGCATATCCAGTCGTGAGCGAAGCTCTTTGACTCTATTTTTTAATACACCGTTTTTTTCCATGTCGCTTATAATACACACTTAATGTGAATCTGTCAAGAGTTTTCATGCATGTTGGGTTTGACAATGAAGTCGATATCATTATATGGTGTTTTTGCTCGTAAACTGTCTTTTTCAGCCGAATTCTGCCAGCTTCAGAGGTGATCCAGGCAAAGTACCAATGGTATACTCACGAGTTCTCCAAAGTAACACCATTGAGCTAGAAGTAATTTATTGACAACAAGTCACCAAATCCCTATTTAGGAGCGTTATCTCGTGCCAGAAATGTATTGCGGAATTGATTTTGGAACGACCAATTCCAGTGTGGCCCTCAACGACGGAACGACCGTCAGAATCCTGCCTATCGACCCAAATAATGACTTACCTAACTCTTTACCCTCCCAATTGTATATTGCCAGGGAAGGGGACCTCATTGTCGGTCGCAAGGCTGCAAATACGTTTATTGAGCGCAACGTGGATCGTGAGGTTATTATCAAACAAGTGGAGCTTGGAATACACATTGCTGGCTACGTAGGCGGCGAAGGCGACAATGACTATGCTGCCGTGAATAAGGACCCTTCAAATGTGACGGAGGCGGTATCGGCCAAAGCAAATGTCGAGGTAAATTCGCCAGGTCGTTTATTTCAATCCCTCAAGACTTCTCTGCGGCTCATGCAATATCGCGGTACCGACATCTTTGGGACCCACTATCAAATTGAAGAACTCATTTCGATCTTGCTCAAACACATTAAGCGGGAAGTAGACAAGGCAGCCGGTCAGTCGATTACGACAGCCGTTTTCGGGAGACCTGTACGTTTCTCGACGCGACCCGACGAAGATGAGGTTGCTGAGAAGCGTCTTGAAACCGCGGCCAAGTTAGCCGGATTTGAAAAAATTGTATTTTTCTACGAACCGGTTGGTGCTTGCGTCGAATATGCCATGGAAAGTGACAAGAAACAACGACTTATGGTGGTTGATATCGGTGGCGGAACATTTGATGTGTGCATTATGGAATTCGGCGGCCAATCGAGTACAGCCGAACGATTGGCGGGAAGCAAAATCCTGAGTGTCTCGGGAGTACCGCTCGCCGGTGATGCGATCGATGACGAAATTACGCAGGAAAAGATGTATCCGCGTTTCGGAAGTAATGCACGTTACGGCCCGGCCAATTTGCGGTTCCCACAATATCTGTTCAACTCCCTTTTGGATTGGCAAAACCTCTACAAACTGAATACAGAAGAAACGATCAATTGGCTTTTGGCGGCAGAATCAAGCTCGGATGATCCGGAAGCCGTAAAGTCGATGCGCTGTCTGATTCAGAGAAATCTTGGATATCCTTTACGGCGAGAGGTGGAGTCGGCGAAAAAAAGATTGTCGAGCGTAGAGGAAACGGAAATTGAATTCACACAATCAAATATAGACATTCACGAAAAAATCGTGCGCGATGAATTCACTCACATCATCGAACATATGCTCGAAAAAATGATGGATTCCATTATTGAAGCGGAAGAGAAGGCGGGCGTTTCCCCCGGAGATATCGACATGGTCTTGACTACCGGAGGCACGAGCCTGATTCCTGCAGTTCGCGAGATGTTGATCGAACGATATTCGGAAGATAAACTTCATCAACGGGATACGTTCACCAGCGTTGCGAGAGGATTGGCCATAGTGGCTCAACATATCTAGCTTATGATGCACCCCAGCCAGCATGAAGACATTACATTAATCACCATATCCGGTGAAGATAAACCGGGTGTGTCTGCATCTTTGTTAGGGATTTTGGCCGACCATAATGCGACCATTTTGGACATCGGGCAGGCCGTAATTCATTCGACGTTAAACTTGGGCATGTTGGTTCAAGCTCCGTCCCAGGAGAGTTGGCAAGACGTCGCTAAAGAACTTCTATTTCGATCCTATGAACTTAATTTAAAAGTAAAGTTCGAATCGATCGATAAGGAATCCTATGGGGAATGGGTCGAAGATCAAGGGAAAGAACGCCACATTATTACGATTCTTGGCCAAACGCTCACGGCAAATGCCATGGCCAAACTTAGTGAAATCCTTTTCCGACATCGAATGAACATTCAAATGATATCCCGCCTCTCTGGTCGAATCCCGCTGGATCACACGAAAGATAAAGATATTGCAGCCGTCGAATTATCTGTACGCGGCACGCCAGAAAATTCCGAAGAAATGGGCGGTGAGTTTCTTACACTTGCCCAAGAACTTGGTGTCGATATCAGTTTCCAAATTGACAACGTTCATCGACGCAATCGGAGACTCGTGGTCTTCGACATGGATTCTACTCTCATTCAAACAGAAGTCATCGACGAATTGGCAGATGCAGCGGACGTGAAAAATGCTGTCGCCGCGATAACCGAAGCGGCAATGAACGGCGACATCGATTTTCAAGACAGTCTTCGGGAGCGTCTTTCCCTGTTGAAGGGGTTAGATGAATCGGTTATGCAGAAGATCGCCGAAAAGCTTCCACTCACTGACGGTGCAGAGAAATTGATCAATGTATTGAAACACCTTGGGTACAAGATCGCTGTCATTTCGGGCGGGTTTACGTATTTCGGAGAATCGCTGAAGCAACGTTTAGACATCGACTATGTCTACGCCAATGAATTGGAAGTCACTAATGGGCAGCTTACAGGTAACGTCATTGGTGACATCATTGACGGCCCAGGAAAAGCGAGAATTCTGAAGGAAATTGCGGACGCAGAGGGGATTTCTCTCGCGCAAGTGATTGCAGTGGGGGACGGTGCGAACGATTTACCTATGCTCAACGCCGCAGGGCTCGGTATCGCTTTTCAGGCAAAACAGATGGTGAGAGAGTCGGCGGATCACAGCCTGGCGAGTGTAGGCCTAGACGGAATCCTGTATCTCATCGGTGTGCGAGATCGGGAAGTCCTAGACCAATTCCATTAAAAAAAAGCCGGCAGGAAATCCCGCCGGCTCAAATGGACATTCTCTTTTTTTCTTACGCAGCGTCTATGGCTTTGACGTCCCTAATCTTCACGGAAACAATCTGAGAAACGCCTCTTTCTTGTTGCGTAACCCCATACAACGCAGCGGCTTTGGCCATTGTTTGTTTGTTGTGCGTAATCACCACGAATTGGGTGTCGTGGGTGAATTCTTCGACCATTTCGATGAAGCGTCCAATATTGGCGTCGTCCAACGGAGCGTCGACTTCGTCCAAAACGCAGAACGGACTGGGTTTGGCTTTGAAGATACCAAACAGCAACGCGATGGCCGTCATGGCTTGTTCACCACCGGACAACAGGGCAATGGATTGAGGTTTCTTACCGGGAGGCCGTGCTTCAATTTCGATACCGCAATCCAGGGGATTTTCCTCGTCGGCCAGATAGATGCGGGCTTGGCCACCATTGAATAGACGTCGGAAATTGACCTTAAAGTTTTCGCTTACAGCCCTGAATGTCTCAAGGAACATTTCTTTAATTGTCTCGTCGATCCGGGCGACGACACCCAATAACGTTTCTCTGGCATTTTGAAGATCGGATTGCTGCTTCTGCAGGAATTCATACCGCTCGGTCAGGGCTTCATATTCTTCGATTGCCATCAGATTTACAGTACCCATACGATCGAGTTTTTCCCGAGTGTCTTGAACCAATTGGTCGCGCTCTTCATCGCCCATTTCGTCGTTTCCGATTTCGTCGGCATTCAACGAACTTAAATCGATTTGGTATTCAGTCTGAATACGCTCACGGAAGAAGGCCAGCTGATCCTGATCGTGTTGGAGTTCCATTTCACTTTGATGCATGACGGATTGAGATTCGCCGACTTTATCTCGAAGCTCGCGCAACGTTTTTTCGATGACATCGGATTCATCCAACAGTTTCTGGCGTTGCTCTTCGCCTTCAGTCACTTTCAGTCGAGCTTCTTCTTTTGATTCAGTCATCGCTTGAGAGCGTTCGACTTCCAACTTGATTTCGTTTTCAAGATTGATTCGGTTCTGGTTGAATTCATCGATTGCCTGTTGTCGTTTTGTGGCATCTTCACGCGCCTGTTCAGTTTCCCTTTCGATACGTTGAATTTCACGTTCGTTTTCTTCGAGAGATTTCGTCACATTCGCCATTTGAACCCTTAAGTCCGAAAGAGTGCTTGCCATTTCCGATTGTTCTTGACGTGCTCGGGAAGCCGCGTCTTGCGCTTCTGCTATTTCTCGTTGAAGCGTTTCATCTTCGGATTCCATGGAAGTTGCTTTTTCCTGGTTTTGAACCCGCTGTGCTTCCAGTTCATCGCGACGTGAATACAGCGTATCTCTTTCTGTTTCAAAGGTTTGCAATGATTCTGTAAGGCGCTTAAGCTCGGTACCTGCCTGACTTATTTCGACCTCCAATGCTGAGAGGCTCCGACGTTTGGTCTGCACTTGTTCTGTAATTTCCGAGGTCTCGCGTTTCGCAGTTTCGAGTTCTTCCGCTTTCGTACGGCCGTATTCGGCTACGTTTTGAATTTCGGTTTCCAGTCGAACACCTGTGCTTTCCAGTTCTTCGATTTCCGCACTTCGACCCAACAACCCTCGGCTGTCATGTTTGGTGCGACCACCGGTGACTGCCCCCGAGGCGGACACTACTTCTCCGTCACGAGTAACGAGACGAGGTATGGGACGATCAGTTCTGGCCAGTCGAATGGCATCATCGATCGAATCGACCAATACGGTGTTTGCGAAGAGATACTCCATCACCACTTTGATTTCCGGGTCGTACTCCACGTGGTCGAGCATAGGCCCGATTACGCCTTGTTGGCCTTTGACCTCTTCCGAGAAATCCCGATTTCCAGGTCGGATCGTATCCAAGGGAAGAAACGTGACGCGTCCTGATTTACGTTCCTTCAAAAAGTGAATGGCTTGTTTCGCCTGATCAGCCTCGTTCACAACAATATGGTTTATGCTACCGCCCAGAGATGCTTCAACGGCTCGCTCGAACTCTCCAGGTGTATTAATCAAGTCCCCGACAGGGCCTCGAATCCCTTCGGTACTAGGATGGCTTTGCTGTTTAGCTTGCATGATGGATTTGACACCATGAGCAAAACCTTCATACGAATCTCGAAGTTCACTCAACGACTTCAATCGCGCATCTGAGCTCGATTTGGACTCTCGAAGTTTTTGCCACTCGACGTTCAAATCGGTTACGGCCTGAGTGACTTCCGATTGGTGAGACTGCGCTTTTTCGAGCGCATCTTCTGCCCCAGTCAGTTCAGACTTCAGTTCCGTTTCCGTGTGTTGTCTGGACTCCAGATCCGCCACAATTTCTTCATTTCTTGCGTTAAGTGCTTCCTGACGGTCATACAACGATTGTAGCTGTTCTTCGATATTTCCAATGTTGACGGACAACGTTTCGATGGCTGTTTGGGTTTGCGCCCGAGCACCCATGGATTCGACAGATTTCTTTCTGGTCGTTTCCAAAGTCGCGTCCGCTGATTGAGAATTTTCGGCGATGACTTGTATTTTTTCCTGATTCGAGTCGAATTGAATGCTTATTTCGGCGTGCTGGGAACGCAGTTCGTCCGAATGTTTTCGTGCAATATCAAGGTTAGACGTACCATCTTCGGATTTTCCCAGCAAGTGAGTTCGCTCGGATTCAGCGTTCTCCTGTTGCTCGACCGAGAATTGAATCTGTTGGCGAATGGTCCCTATTTGACCTTCAATTTTCTCCATTTCCAGATCGATATCGTGAACACTTTCGCGTCGTGCGTGAAGGACTCTATCGGACTCCAGTTTTTGGGTGTTGAGTTCTTCATGTCTGGATTCCAGACGGGTCAATTCTTCGTTATCTTGATCGAAGGAAGTTTTTGCTTTGTCAAACCTCTCTTGCAACGTTGTGACTGCTTCGAGCAGAGACTGCTGTTTGAGCCAAGAAGCACGGATTTCTACTTCTTTTAGCTGTCCGGTCAGCTCCTTGTGCCGAATCGCAGCATTTACCTGGCGCTTCAAAGAACGCATCTGCCGTTCCAGTTCGTTGATCACATCTCCCAGGCGTAACTGATTTTGTTCGGCCTGGTCTAGTTTTCTAAGTGCAACGCGTTTCCTCGATTTGTATTTGATGATGCCTGCAGCTTCTTCAAATAGGTATCGGCGATCCTCAGGCTTCGAGCTAAGCACCATGCTGATTTTGCCCTGGCCGATCATCGAATAGGCGTTGGTACCGATCCCTGTATCCATGAATAATTCCTGGATATCCCTGAGGCGGCAGACGGATTTGTTGATTAAATATTCGCTTTCGCCGGATCGGTAGATTCGGCGCGTCACTTGAACTTCAGAGAAGTCGATGGGCAGTTTCCCATCGGCGTTGTCGAAGGTTAGTGTGACGTCGGCCATACTCATAGGCGCACGATCTTCGCTACCGTTAAAGATGACATCTTGCATGTGTGCGCCGCGTAATTCTTTCGCTCGCTGTTCACCCAACGCCCAACGCATCGCATCGAGAATGTTACTTTTCCCGCATCCGTTGGGGCCGACGACGGACGTCATGCCTTGCTCCAGATTAATGACGGTTCTATCGGCGAACGATTTGAACCCGGTCATTTCAATTTGTTTAAAATACATATGTTCTTGCAGCCTCCCCGCAGTGAGAGTTTTTACAGCCCTAATCTATTCATCATCCCGCGAGATGCGGGTGATTTTTGTCGTAGTTCCTTTCGTGTCGTCGATGTCTATTACGACCGCCCTAATCCCCGGACGGTCCTGTGCAACCTCAAATTGAGTCGGCATTCCAGAAATAAACTTTTGCACAATCAATTCTTTTTTAACACCGATGACCGAATCTTGTGGTCCCGTCATTCCAACGTCGGTAATGTACCCGGTGCCACCGGGCAACACGCGTTCGTCGGCCGTTTGGATATGGGTGTGCGTACCTACAACGGCAGAGCACCGACCGTCCAGATGCCAGCCCATGGCCACCTTTTCCGCAGTCGCTTCACCGTGCATATCCACTAAAATCGTGTTGGTTTCCTTAGATACCATACTTAATTCGGTGTCCACGGTTGCAAATGGACAATCGAACGGCTCCATATATACTCGACCTATAAGGTTTATCAGCCCCAATTTACGGCCATCTGCCAACGATAGGACCAACGATCCTACTCCCGGTGCCTGTTCTGGGTAATTGGCAGGTCTGACGACATCGGTCATTTTATCGATGGCTTTCACCATCGATTTCTTACGCCATGTGTGATTTCCAAAGGTAAACGCCTGAACGCTTTCGTTTCGCAGTTCTTCCAGCAATTCAGGTGTTGCCCCCAAGCCTCCCGCAGCATTTTCGGCATTGGCAATCACAACATCAATTTCAAATTCTTCTTTCAAGACAGGAACCCATCGGGCCACACTCACCCTTCCGGGTTTCCCAAAGATATCGCCGATAAAAAGAATCTTCATTTGGTGGTATTCTTACGATAAAAAAACGGGCCTGTCAAGGTAGAAATGATAAACATTTCGATTTGACAGGCCCGTAAATCAGTTACTTTTCAACTATTGGGCGGTATCCGAAGCTCGGGTTTCTCTTACTACGGTTACCTTTATTTGGCCCGGATACGTTACATCGCTTTCGATTTTGCGAGCAACGTCTCGTGCGAGCTGTTGTGCTTGGGCGTCGTTCACGTCATTTGGTCGTACCACGATACGAACTTCGCGGCCGGCCTGAATGGCGAAACTCTTTTCGACGCCGTGGAAATCGTCAGCGATTTCCTCCAACTGTTTCAGGCGCTTGATGTAGGTGTCGACCATTTCACGGCGGGCGCCCGGACGTGCGGCTGACAACGCATCTGCGGCCTGAACCAGGACGGCGATTACCGAATCCTGGGGCAATTCGTTGTGATGGGAACCGACAGCATTTGCAACCAGTTCATTTTCTCCATATTTTTTGCAGATATCGTAGGCGAGTAATGCATGGGACCCTTCAACTTCATGTGTTAAGGCTTTCCCCATATCGTGTATCAAGCCGGCTCTTTTTGCTGCCTGGACGTCTTCTCCCAGCTCGGCGGCCATGATTCCTGTCAAATAACAGACTTCCTGAGAGTGGCGCAGTACATTTTGCCCGTAGGATGTCCTGTAATGGAGGCGACCCATGAGTTTGACTATTTCGGGATGCAGGCCGTGGACGTCGCTTTCTAAACACGCAGCATCCCCCATTTCCATTATCTTTTTATCTAGGTCGTCGCCTATTTTATTGACCATTTCCTCTATTCGGGCGGGATGAATGCGGCCATCTTCTATTAGGCGTTCGAGGGCGAGACGGGCGATTTCGCGTCGAATCGGGTCGAAGCCGGACAGCACAACCGCTTCTGGAGTGTCGTCGATGATCAGATTGATGCCAGTTGCTGTCTCGAGAGCCCTAATGTTCCGGCCTTCGCGGCCAATAATACGGCCTTTCATTTCGTCATTTGGTAACGGAACGACGGAAACCGAATGTTCGGCGACATGATCAGAAGCGCACCGCTGGATGGCTTCCGATAGAACCCGTTTCGAACGCTTGTCTGATTCCGCGACCATTTCATCTTCAAGGCGTTTCAGCCGGAAGGCGGTATCCCGACGCACTTCGTTTTCGAGTTTTTCAATCAGTACATTTTTTGCTGTTTCGGAAGTCATACCCGAAATTTTCTCCAGCGCCTGAACCTGTTCTTCAATTACTTTTTGAATGCTCTCTCTTTCGTCATCCAGGGCCTTATCTCGGCGCGCGATGTCATTTTCGCGCGAGGTAAGCTTATCGGCTTTCTCTTCGAGCGAGTTTACGCGGGAATCCAGGTTTTCTTCTTTTTTGATGACTCTTTTTTCGAGTTCGATTATTTCCTTGCGTTGCCGTTGCGAATCCTTTTCCAATTGTTCACGAAGCGAACGATCTCGATCGTTCATTTCGTTTTTGGCCTCTTTTACCAAACCGGCAGCTTCCCGTTCCGAATCGGATAATAATTGCGCTGATTCACGTCGGGTTTTACTGAGGGAACTCTGGCCACTTATCTTGGAATAGATTAGGCTGGCAATAAAGCCAATTGCGGCAGCGCCGATCGTAAAGCCTATTACGATAGGGTCCATGGGTACATCTCTCCTTATGAGCCCGGAGGGCTTCGGAGGAACATGAAAAAGATGTTTTTCGATTTAGAAAAATCGAAACCCGTCACTGCATCAGGTACTGTATACCTTTTCCGTACGATTTCGTATCGAAGTACTTTATCGTCAGGTATTTAAAGCGATATGAACGTTTTCCTTTTGTCTACTTTAATAAGATATCGCATCAAATTATCTTTCTTCGTATACAAAACATCTTGACGATGATTAGCCAAATGCACTAGCTGAAACGGTATCATGAGGCCGAATTTTCGAGCCAGCCTTTCATGTTCTTCCGTTAGTTCTTTTTTCAAAATCTATTTACAAACAACAAATACACTACAGATTGTATATCTGTTGTAAGTGCATTATAGGCAGGCACTAGCTTCAAGTCAACGTAATGAAGAGATCGCATAAAACTTGTCATTTCCGAGTGAAATATGGATGATAAAGACGAATATTCATATGGGGTTCTCGAATGGCAAAAAAAGAAGCTTCCGATAGCAGCGGCGAACAGTTAGTTAGAGAGCAAGTCATCTCTAAAGCCGACTTGGAGGAAGCACGCGCTCGAGAGGAACGTAGCGGGACACCTTGGTACCGCCAGTTGGTGCAAATGAACAAGCTCAATTTCGAGGCTGTAAACGATCTGCTTCATTATGAGTTCCACTCGAAAGAATCCCGAAAATCTCACCAAAGCCTGGGCAAATACCTCGTCCAATCCAATGCAATTACCGAAAAAGAACTGCTGTTAGCACTCAAGGCCCAGAATCGCAACGGAAAGTTGCTGGGTACGGTGTTGGTTGAAGAGGGTTATGTATCTTTAGAAGATATTGCAAAGGCTTTGAGTGAACAATATGGAATACCCTTTGCAGACCTACGCAAGAACCCCAGTAAACGAGATGCTCTCGACAAAGTCCCCGAAAGCGTCGCATTGCAAAAGAGTTTCATACCTATCAAATTAGAAGCCGACAAGTTAACGGTGTTGGTTTCCGGACCTCAAGGTCCTCAACGACTCAAAGATGCTGGAATTCTTCTGGGATTACGAATTACGCCATTTATGACGGCGGTGGAAGACCTGGAAGCAGAGATTAAGGCACGATACGGCGGGAAAAAGAGTTTCTTAAGGACGGCCACAGAACCAAAAACGAAGAAGGTTCAAACCGCTCCGGCGCCGGCAAAGCCCGCAAAAAAAGAAAAGAAGAAGACTACATCCCCAAAAAAGGATTCGAAGACCATGGCTCCATCGAAATCAGAAAAGAAACGCTTTGACAACATCGCTCGGGAAGCTCAAGGAGTGCCTGTAGTTAAATTGGTTACGACCATTATCCAAGGAGCCGTAAATTCCGGAGCCACGGACGTGCATCTGGATCCGGCTGACCCTGAGATGCGGGTTCGGTACCGAATCGACGGTATTCTTCATGATGTGATGAGTATTCCCAAGGATATCGAAAGTGCGGTGGTTTCTCGATTAAAAATTCTTTCGGATGTTGACATTACTGAAACACGGCATCCCCAAGATGGCCATATTAGTATGGAAATAGACGAAATGGAGTACGACGTTCGAGTAGCGACATTGCCGACGTTTTTGGGCGAACGTGTGGTACTTCGGCTGTTGGATCAATCTTCTGTATTGGCGGGGATCGCCGAATTGGGCCTCGAAGAAGATGATCAGAAAAAGCTTGAAAAGGCCCTTGAACAGCCTTATGGGATGGTGTTGGTTACTGGTCCGACAGGGAGTGGGAAAACGACTACACTCTATTCATGTTTAAACGAAAAGGATGTGATGTCGGATAGTATCGTCACGCTTGAGGACCCTGTTGAATATCAACTTTCGGGTATCAATCAGGTTCAAATCGACACTGATATCGATCTATCGTTCGCGAATGTGTTGCGGGCCTCATTGAGACAGGATATCGACGTTCTTTTGGTTGGGGAAATTCGGGATCCTGAAACGGCCCGGATCGCGATCCGGGCTTCAATGACCGGCCATCTTGTTTTCAGTACGCTCCACACCAACGACGCCCCGGAGACGATCTCAACGTTGCGCAATATGGATATTCCATCTTATCTGATCTCCAGCGCACTGACATGCGTGATTGCGCAACGATTGGTTCGAAGGATTTGCCCTGAGTGCCGAACGCATTTCAAACCGACAAAAACGCTCCTAAAATCAATAAAACTACCTGAAACGACGAAGAAACTTTATCGAGGCAAAGGGTGCGAACATTGTCACCATACGGGTTCAGCCGGCCGAATTGGTATCTTCGAAGTATTGGAAATCACGGAGCCGATCCGGAAATTAATCAATGAAGGTGTCACTCCGGAAAAAATTACTAAGGCTGCTAAGTTAAAAACTATGGCTGATCGATGTAGGTTAAAAGTTAAAAACGGCTCAATCGCGCCTGAGGAATTTTTACGAGTCATTCGTACGTAAAACTACGCCTTGTTTTATCAAAATTTGTCTGATAGCATTGGTTTGCTTTAGGGGCTTCATTCGTCCACAAAATGGTGTGAATATGTGGATTATTGTTTGTAAAGTTTTCCTCAATGACGGATAATTATCCACAAGATTACGGGACGTTTTGGAGAGCCTAGATCGTTTTGTGTAATCTGTGGGGCAATGTGACAGGTTATCCAAGGGGTTATGTAAGTCATAAATTCGAGTAATCAAAAGAGTTAGATCGGTTATCAAGATATCCACAGGTCTTACTATTACTATTACTCTTTTTTACATCATTTTTAATAATTAACCACAACCAAGATGGAAAGAGGTTTTGGTAAATGAAAATCAACATCGCTAAACAAGATTTACTTGACGCAGTGAATAAGGTAAAGACTGTAGTATCCGCGAAGTCCGCTTTACCCATCCTTTCTCATATTCTAATCGAGTCTGGTGAAAGCGTAATCACACTATCGGCCACTGATTTAAAGGTCAGTATTGAGTGTAAAGTCGATTGTACGGTTGAAGAAGAGGGTTCCATGACTGTTTCGTCGCAACGTCTTGCTTCGATACTTTCCGAGTTACCTGACGCGGATCTGACTTTGACACTTGGTGAAAGTAATGTTATTTCACTGGATTGCGGAAAGATTCATACGAAGTTGTACAGTATGGCACCGGAGGAATTTCCTCCGATTCGTAGCTTTGAAAATATAGAGCCATTAATTCTTTCACAATCTCTATTGGGTGGAATTTTCCATAAAACGTCCTTTGCTATTTGTACTGACCAAGCTCGGTATAATTTGACTGGGTTATTGGTTGAGATTAAAGGTGGGGAGTTGACTGCGGTAGCGACTGATGGTCGCAGAATGAGCCTGGTGAAGGAAACTGAAGGTATAGTTGATGGAATAGATATTAAGGTGATTATTCCAGGTAAGATGATTCATGAATTAGAGCGGCTCTTAGATGATGAAGGTGAAGTGAAAGTTCTAATTAGCGATAACCAGGCTGGGTTTGAGTTTAATTCGGTTCGTTTGGTTACGGCACTCATTGAAGGGACGTTCCCAAATTATGAGATGGTGGTACCGAAAAAGCAGGACCGATCGGTCAATATTAATACCTCTCTATTTACCGAGGCTGTTCGGCGTACGCGTACGATGACGAATGATAAGTTTAATTCTGTTCGTTTAGATATCGAAACAAACCTGATTCGATTGACGGTGAATACACCTGAAGTTGGAGAATATAACGAGGAAGTTCAGGTTGAGTATAAAGGGGATCCGGTTGAGATTGCGTTTAATCCGGACTTTGTTTTTGAGGTGCTGAAACATATTGATTCGGAGACGACGGAATTGCAACTTAAGGATGCGATGAGTCCCGGGGTGTTAAAACCTACGGGTGAAGCGGGTGAGTATATTAATGTGGTGATGCCGATTAGGATATAGTGGGTTGCTGAATAAAACTTAATGGGTCACATTCTTTTTAGATTTGAATGTGACTTTTTGTTTATAGGGTAAAGCATTTGTTCAGGGTAGCGAAATGAGTCGATATTTAGTCACGGGTGGTGCCGGATTTATTGGTACAAATCTGGTTATTGAATTAATTGAGCAGGGACATTCGGTGGGTGTACTGGATAATTTTTCGACTGGTTTTCGGGAGAATTTAGAACAATTCAGTGACAGTGTGGAGCTCTATGAGGGCGATATTTGTGACGGGGGCTTCGTGGCGCAAGCGATGGAGGGGGTGGATTATTGTCTTCATCAGGCCGCGTTAGGATCTGTGCCGCGTTCTATTGATAATCCTTTGGCTTCGAATAGAGTGAATGTGGAAGGGACGATGACTGTTCTGTTGGCAGCTAGGGACGCAGGCGTGAGGCGGGTGGTCTGTGCTTCTTCTTCTTCGATTTATGGGGATCATGAGGAATTCCCCACTGTGGAGGGTGTTCCGAGGGCACCGAGGTCGCCCTATGCGGTCAGTAAGGCATCGAGTGAGATGTATATGGATGTTTTTAGCTCGATTTATGATTTGGACATTGTTTGCCTTCGGTATTTTAATGTTTTTGGTCCGTTTCAGAACCCTTTTTCACAATATTCAGCGGTGATTCCTATATTCATCAATAAACTGTTGAATGGTGAATCCCCTGTGATTCATGGGGATGGGAGCCAATCGCGGGATTTCAGTTATGTAGAAAATGTAGTTCGGGCTAATATCGCAGCGAGTGAAGAGAACGGTGTTGAATCGGGGTTTTATAATATAGCTTGCGGGTATTCGACGTCGGTGCTGGAGTTAGTGACCATTATTGCCGATATACTTGGTGTGAAGTGCGAGCCGGAGCTTATTGAATCTCGTGCCGGTGATATTAATCGGTCCCAGGCTTCTATCGATAAGGCGAAGAAGGCATTTGGTTATGATCCAAGTGTCCTTGTTCGAGAGGGTTTGGAACGTACAGTGGAGTGGTATCGACGTCATCCGAGTCATCATCCAACTTCACAATAATATGGTATACTTTTTTGACTATTTTTCACTAGGGGCTGTGTTTTGCAAGATATTGAATTGGCTTTCGTTATGCCATTCGTCGATTCGACCCATCGTATGTTCGATATGATGATGAAACAGAAAATCGTCCGTAAAGAAGTGTACATCAAGAAGAATTATGTCATGTTTGGTGATATTTCCGGGACGATCGGGCTTTCGGGGAAGATTAACGGTACTGGTGCTATCAGTTTACCTGGGCCATTGGCATTGAAATGTATCAACGACATGGTCGGGTCTGAAGTGGCGACAAGTATTTATGATGAGGAAGTTCATGATGGAGTTGGTGAATTAATTAATATGATTGCAGGGAACGCTAAGACGGTTCTTTCGCCCACAGAATATGCCATTGATTTTACACTTCCCACGATTATTTCCGGCCGAGGTCACGAGTTATACCATAAAAAGGGAACGACGAATTTATCGATGGTTTTTGAGACCGGCGATGGCCTTGAATTTTCATTCGATTTATCTACGCAGCGAAATACCTGATTATAAGACTTCCGCTATTTGAACCGCGTTGTATGCAGCACCTTTGAGAAGATTGTCCGAGACGATCCACATATCCAAGGCTTGCGGATGAGATAAATCTTCCCGAATACGTCCTACGTAAGTATCGCCACTTCCAACGCAATTTGATGCCAATGGATATGATTGACTGGCGGGATCATCTTGTACAACGACGCCGGGTGCATTCCGCAGTAAACCACGAACTTCATCCGCGGTGATTTTTGAGGCTGTCTCAATATTGACCGATTCGCTGTGTCCGGTGTGGACCGGTACGCGCACCGTTGTTGCGGTTACGCGAATGGAATCATCCCCCATGATCTTTTTTGTTTCGTTGATCATTTTTATTTCTTCGGTGGTATACCCATTGTCGACGAAGGCATCGCTTTGAGGAATCTGAGGGATACAGTTGAATGCAATCGGATAGGGAAAAATATCACAGACCGGAGGTTTTCCCTCAAGAATTGCTTTGGATTGATCTTCCATTTCTTTGAGAGCATTGACGCCTGCGCCGGACACTGCCTGGTAGGTAGATACGACAATGCGTTGGATATTTGCGGCGTCATGGATCGGTTTGAGAACGACGACCATTTGGATGGTAGAGCAATTTGGATTTGCGATAATGCCTTTATGTGTTGCCGCCGCTGCCGCATTTACTTCCGGGACCACTAAGGGTACCTCTGGATCCATACGCCACGCACTCGAATTGTCGATAACTACGCACTCGTCTTTGGCAGCGATCGGGGCGAACTTTTTGCTGGTACCACCCCCTGCGCTGAACAAGGCGATATCGACGCCCTTAAAGGAATTTTCATCAAGCACTTCGACGGGAATTGTTTCCCCTTTAAACGTGATTGTACGGCCCTTCGAGCGAGCGGATGCCAACGGTTTTAGGGAGGCCACTGGAAAGTCTCGTTCTTCCAGTGTTTTCATAATTTGGGTACCGACTAATCCTGTTGCCCCAGCAACAGCGATGTGCTTGCCTGACATGGTTTATTACACTCCATTTGTGAAAATTATTTTAGACAAAATTAGGGCCGACAAAGTGGTCTGTCGGCCCTAAAATAAATTGATGTATTCTGCGCGGAAAAAGTTATCCGACGGCGGAATCCAGGGCGGCTTCTAGATCGGCTTTGGGTGTTACGCCGATGAAGCGTTTATCTTCTTGGCCGTCCTTAATGATGAGCAGAGTTGGAATACTTGAGACGGCGAATTTTGCTGCCAGTTCGGCTTCGTTGTCTACGTTTATTTTTCCGACTTTTGCTTTCCCTTCGTATTCACCGGCGATTTCATCGATCAAGGGGGAAATCATTTTACAAGGACCACACCATTCGGCCCAGAAATCTATCAAAGTGACGCCTTCGCTCACGATATCGTCAAAGTTTGCTGTGGTAAGCTCCGTAGCATTACTCATTAAAAGTCTCCTTGGCACTGTGATTATAGAAATAGAAAAGTTATGCGCATTTGATTAGCAGAATTATAGCGCGTTGCGGGCAAAAGATACAACGGACTTCCGAAGATCAGTGACAAGGTTGCACTTATGTGGCGCCAAATCATATAATTATCTGCCCACTCGGAGAGGTGTCGGAGTGGCTTATCGAGCACGCTTGGAAAGCGTGTGTGCGTTCATAGCGTACCGCGGGTTCGAATCCCGCCCTCTCCGCCATTTTATGGTGTGCTAGTACACTAATAGGGTAATATATGCTAAATGGGTTGCCTCGGATACTGATCATTCGGTTGAGCGCTATTGGCGATGTGGTTCGAGTTATTCCCGCCCTTCATTGTATTCGAGAAGTATTTCCTAATGCGCAGATTGACTGGGTCGTAGAAACCAAGTCCGCTGAAGTACTTAAGGGGTTGCCTGTCCTTGATCAGGTCATTCAATTTGATCGTTCATCTGACCTAATGTCCTCTATCGTTGACTTTTTTCATACGGCGAAGGAAATTCGCAGTCGTAAATATGATTACGTATTTGATTTTCACGGTATTTTCAAGAGTGGCTTATTTACTCGTTTCTCCGGCGCACCAAAGAGGATTGGTTTCGAGCGTCCCCGGAGCCAAGAGCTCAGTTTTCTTGCCACAAACGAAAAAGTAAAGCTTGGACCTGAGATTGTCAATCGAATGCATGAGAACTTAGCCTTGTGTGATCCCTTTTATTCGGGTCCGAAATCTCTGGATATCGCTCTGGCTGTTACTGAGGATGACTTTTTCATCATGGAAGAGTTTTTTGAAGATCAATTTCATGGCGCGAAAACGATCGTGGCTATTCACGTCCCAGTTGAGCGAGCGGAAAAGCAGTGGCCTGTCGAGTATTTCTCGGAAGTAATCGACATGCTTTTATCCGACGGTCGTTTTGACGTGGTGTTGACTTGGGGGCCTGGTCAGCGTGCCATTGTTGAGGAGGTGTCAGGGTTGTGTAAACGGGATCCGGTTATCTCGCCGCAATTGACGTCTTTGAAACAATATATGGCGTTGATTCAATGTTCCGATATGTATTTGGGAGGGGATACGGGTCCGATGCATATTGCCTCGGCATTGGATGTTGCGGTGGTCGGGATTTTTGGAGGAACAAATCCTGCTCAACATTCTCCACTAAGAGAGCCTTTGGAAATTTTGAGTGGATTCCCTGAGGGCGACACCCGACAAAAACTTTCAGTAGCAGACGCCGCCGCTCGAATGAACAAGATTACGCCTGAGATGGTGTTCGATGCCTGCGTCCGTATGGTGACTCGATCGCGGTCATAATTGTGAAGTGGTTCCACGTGGAACCTGCAACGACCGATTGTGGATAGTTCGTTGATAACTCCCAGATTTTAGGCTCTCCATTTCTATAAACGCAGATCGCCCTTTGTTTAAAGCGAGTTCTGGCGCGTATTTGAAAAGCGGACCGAAAAACCACTGTGGATAAGTAAAACAGCCAAGTTCCACGTGGAACTATCAGGTGTATCTACTTACAACGTAAGCTTTTCCGCGCCGGACGTCGCTTTCAGAGAAACCATCTACCATTTCCTCAATCACGACATTCTTCTTGTTTAATCCATGGGCCGCCTCTGTTTGGGCCAGGTACACATCATCGATGCCCATCGTATTCACGATATGTTTGCTTACGTCCAAGGGCTTTTCTATTGCTCGTGCCGTAAAGATGTGGCGTGAGCCAGGGATTTCAATACTCTCAAATCGATCGTAGACGACGGTCACGTTATGCAAATTCAGTTGGCGAATGATTTTCTCGAGAAAGGTGCATTTTTTCTGATGTGCCTCTATGAGGTAAATCTGGAGATCAGGACAATTTATGGCCAGGGGGATTGCAGGGAAACCGCCGCCAGATCCAATGTCGATGTATGTAACGGATTTGTTTTCGCGAAAGGGGTATAAATGGGGTAGTAAGGTAAGGGAATCGGCGATGTGGTCATACAGGGCATCCAGGGACGATACTGAGACAAGCTTGGCGAATGAATTCCAGCTAATAATACTATTTACATATTTATCATATAGTTTCAGTTCACTATCTGTATGACTTATATCATATTTATACTTTAATATTTCTATTGTTTTCTCAAGTCGATGACCGGCGTTCATAGTGTCTTCCCGTGGTAGTTCTATTGTTTAAAATTATGGGGTTTTTGTGGTAAGGTTCTCAACTTGCTTTGTACCCAATTCAGGAGTCCTTGTTTGAAATCTTTGGTTTTGTTAGGTGATGGAATGGCCGATTTTCCGTTGGCAGAATTGGGAGATAAAACGGCTCTGGAAGCCGCCCATACGCCGGCAATGGACGCCGTTGTTCAACAAGGTTTGTTTGGACAATTCATGCCTATTCCCGAAGGGTTTGCACCGGGGAGTGACATTGGGAACCTAAGTGTATTCGGGTTTGATCCATCGAAATCATTTACGGGCCGGGCACCATTGGAGGCCGTTAACCAAGGGATAGAACTTGGCGATGACCAGCTTGCCTTCCGCTGTAACCTTGTAACCTTAAACAACTTAGAGATGATAGATTTCACAGCCGACCATATTTCGAACGCCGAGGCCGAAATTCTGATTCAGTTTTTGAACGATGAAATGTCTGGGGACACACTTCAATTTCATCCTGGTGTGGGATACCGACACTTGATGGTATTGACGGTTTCTCCCGAAGAAAAAAAGGCTTTCGCCGAGCTTGCGTGTACGCCGCCACACGACATCACAAACCAGGAATATCGTCCTCATTTTCCGAAAGGCGAAACGGCTCAAACGGTCATTGATTTGATGGAGCACTCTCAAAAAATATTATCTGAGCATGCAGTGAATCAGCAGCGAACTAGCAACGGAAAATCACCGGCCACATCCATCTGGCTATGGGGTCAAGGTGGCGCCCCCCAAATGGACACGTACGAAGATCTATACGGAATCACCGGAGGGGTGATATCGGCGGTTGATCTTGTGAATGGTATCGGTCGTCGCGCGGGCTTAGAAGTGATACCAGTTGAAGGTGCGACGGGATACGTCGACACTAATTATGAAGGAAAAGTTGATGCTGCTCTTGACGCGTTGACTCGCTCGGATTTTGTCTATCTGCATATTGAAGCTCCGGATGAGGCTGCCCATGAAGGGGACGCTGCGTTAAAAATAAGGGCCATTGAAGATTTCGATACGAAAGTTGTAAAACCTTGCTATGATTATGCTTGCGAGAAAGGGGATGTGCGAATTGTCATTGCGCCCGATCATATTACGTCCATCGCAAGTCGGACCCATGCCGGCGGGCCGGTCCCGTTCGCTTTATATGGACCGGGTGTAGAGTGCAACGGCATGAGTGCCTATGACGAAACCCAAGCCGCTCGTGCCGGTCTCCTTTTTGAACGAGGCCACGAACTTATTCCCACGATGATTCAGCAGGAAACAATTCAAGCACTCGGAAAAACACAAGCGACATCCCAATAACGGAACGGAGAAAATGATAGTGAGTAAGCGCGTTGAAATCTATGATGTAACCTTGAGAGATGGCGCGCAGGGTCCCGGCATCAAATTTAGTGCGGAAGATCAATTGCGGGTAGTGAAAGCGTTGGACGATTTTGGTGTCGCGTACATCGAAGGTGGTCAGCCCGGTTCGAATCCAAAGGCGGTAGAATTTTTTGAACGCGCGCAAGAAATGGATCTTAAGCAGGCTAAACTTGCAGCGTTTGGGAGCACGCGTTATTCCGGAACGATGGTCGAAGACGATCAGAACATGGTTTCTCTGCTCAGCGCGAACACGGAAATCGTGACGATTTTTGCCAAGTCATCTCCCACTCATGCGAAAGAGATTTTGCGTGTTAGCCTGGATGAAAATCTTTTGATTGTGGATGAGTCCGTATCCTATCTGAGGGAACAGGGCCGTCGCGTCTTTTTGGATGCCGAACATTTTTTCGATGGGTTTTATGAGGACAGTGAATATGCTCTAGCCGTGATGGAAAAATCCTGGGAAGCTGGCGCAGAGATTCTGATACTGTGCGACACCAATGGTGGACGGCTACCACAGGAAATCATCCATGCGGTCAAAGCGGTGCAAGAGCGTCTGCCGGATACGCCCTTGGGCATTCATACTCACAACGATTGCGGGTGTGCGGTGGCAAATACGATAGCGGCGGTTGCCGAAGGTACTTTTCAGATTCAAGGGACGATTAACGGGTATGGCGAACGAACTGGAAATGCCAATTTATGCTCGATAATACCGGCTTTACAGCTCAAAATGGGATATGACATCGTCTCGGATGACCAATTGGCGAACTTATCGCATTTGAGTCATTTAGTGGCCGAATTGGCCAATATGGTACCGAAGGATAGCGATCCTTTCGTGGGTCGCGACGCATTTACGCATAAGGGTGGGATGCACGCGGACGCTGTACGTAAATTAAAATCGAGTTACGAGCATATCGATCCGCTCATCGTGGGAAATACGACGCACATCCCGGTTAGCGAAGTTTCGGGGCGATCCAGTTTGTTAGAAAAAGCGGAAGAGTTGGGGATTACGTTGGACCGCAATCGCCCGGAGACGCGAGCGATTTTACAACAGGTAAAGGATCTTGAAAGCGAAGGTTTGGAGTATGAAGGCGCGGACGCTTCGCTCGAATTATTGATTCGAAAAGGGATCAATGAATTTGAGTCGTTTTTTGTTCTGGACGGATTTCATGTTTCGACCGTGCGTCAGAATCCAGACGAGTCGACCATCGCAGAAGCGACGGTAAAATTGACGGTGCCAGATGGTACAAAAAAGCATACGGCTTCGGAAGGTGACGGCCCTGTGGATGCTTTGGATAAGGCGCTTCGTAAAGCGCTGGTCGAAACGTACCCTGTTATTAAAAAATTGTATTTGGAAGATTACAAGGTTCGTATTATGGACAGCCAGAAGGCGACGCGCGCAACGACGCGGGTGTTGATCGAATCGAGTAATGGGGAAGAATCGTGGTATACGGTTGGGGTGTCGGAGAATATTATTACGGCGTCGTATCAGGCGTTGGTGGATAGCATTGAGTTTATGTTGTTTAAGTCGCGTGTGGTGGTCGATGCTTAGGTGTATTGCCATGCGGCAATACTTGGGAGTTACTTCGTAACTCTACGAGTGTTTTGGATCGGGGGCGCTGTCGGAATGAGCAGCTGGAGACCCGTTCCGGGTCCGTTTGAGTGGCTGGGTCAGGAGACCCCGCCACAGCGAGAGAGATTCTCTGGTTGGAATTGATTATATTCCGAATATTGGAAAATAGAAACGCCCCGCGGATTTTGGTCACGGGGCGTTTGTTATTAGGGTGGTATTTGAATTATTCGGGATCGGTGGATTCTTTGGTGTCGGACTTTTCGACTGAAGCGGCTTCTGCTTCTTCTTCTTCGGTGGTTACGGTGTCTTTGAATTCTTTGATGGCTCCACCGAGGTCGCCGCCGAGGTTTCGGAGTTTCTTACCGCCAAACATGACGAGTACGATACCCAGCACGATGAGGAGTTCTGTAGCACCAAGACCAAACATATAAAGCACCTCCTTTTGAGGTTTAAAGAGTCATTGAACTTATCAGTTAAACACCCGAAATGGGCGAATCGTTACACTCTGGGCGTGGAAATATGGCTATTCCACTGAAATCATTATAAATAGTTGACTGTAAACGATGCAACCTGTTTATGCGGTACGCTCGAGGCCGAGGGTTTCGGCGAATCGTTTGAGGAAGCCTTTGGAGCCGCCTTTGGAGGCATTTTTTTGTGAAATGAGGCGATCGGCGATATCGGCGATGGACTTACTGGCGGGCGCGTTGGGAAATCGAAGGGAATAGGGGAAGCTTTGCATGACGGCTTGGTTCACGTGGGGATCGCGGGCGATCATTCCGAGATAGGATAGCTTTCGTCCAAGATATTGTTGGGAGACATTGGAGAGTTTAGAGTAGACGGCGGAGGCTTGTTTTTTGTTGATCACCATGTTGGCTATCAGTCGGACGATGGCGTTTTCCCGATTTTGGTAGATGGTTTTGAGCATGGCGTAGGCGTCTACGATTGAGGATGGCTCGGGTGTCGAGACTAGAAGAACCTCATCTGCGGCGACGACGAACGATGTGGCGCTACGTCCGATTCCGGCCATGGTATCGATGATGATGAAATCGGAGCGGGCTTGTAGTTCGCGTAGGCCTTCCATGATCCGGTTTCTGGCTTTGGGGCTGAGGTCAGCGAGTTTGGCGATGCCGGATGTGCCGGGCACGACGGCGATACCCCCGGGGCCTTTGACGAGGATTTCCGACATAGAGCGTTGTCCGTCGATGACGTGCTGGATAGTGTAGATGGAATTGAGTCCGAGTAGGACTTCGACATTGGCGAGGCCTAAATCGGCATCGAGGAGGATGACTCTATTGCCTTTGTCTGCCAACGAGATGGCGAGGTTTATGCTGGTATTGGTTTTTCCTACGCCGCCCTTTCCGCTGGTGACGGCGATCACGCGTGCCAGTCCTTTGTTTTTGTTTACAAATTGATGGAGGTTTTGTGCTTGTTCAGCCACGCTGAATTCCTTCTATAACCATGGTTGCTAATTTGCCAGGGTGTGCCAACATAATATCATCCGGTACCTCCTGGCCGGTACTAAAATAACTGAGTGGAATTCCGGATTCTGCAGCCAGGCAATAGGCGGCGCCGTATTGGCGGGTCTCGTCCAGCTTGGTCATAAAGAGGCCGGTTGGCTCCAGGGGGGCGTAGAGGTTTACGGCTTCCTGGAGATTGTGGATGCTGGTATTTGCGCTGAGCAGCAGGTGAGTTTCATCGGGTCTTGCTACGGCCAATAGCTCTTTCAGTTCGTGGAGTTGCTTATCGTTGTAGGGGCTGCTTCCTGCGGTGTCGATGAAGACGAGATCTCGATCTTTGAAACGTTTGAGAGCGTTTTTCATGTCTGCGGAGGTATGGACGATTTCCATGTCGATGTCGATGATGTCGGCGTAGGTGCTCAATTGTTCGGTGGCGGCGACCCGGTAGGTATCGGTGGTTATGATGCCAATTTTGGAGTATTCCTGGACTGTGAACAGTGCCGCGAGCTTGGCCAGATTGGTGGTTTTACCGACGCCGGTTGGCCCTACGAGAGCGATGATGCGGCGTTGGTCTGCTTCGAGGGCTATGCCGCCAGTGACGCGGACCGGTTTGCGCATTTCGAGTTTTAGTCTTTCGACGAATATTTTCGGGTCTTTGAAGGATTGAAGATTGATACGTTTGGACGCGGCATGGACGAGTCCGGCCGCTTGTTTTCTGGTGATTCCTTTGTCGAGCAGCATGTGATAGTGGCGCACGAATTCCGGTTCCAGTGTAGCGCCGGGAAGTTCTGCGGAAAGGATGTGGAGCATCTCCCTCATTTCGGCGAGTTCTTTTCGCAAGTCTTCGGCCGGAAGGGGGATTGAATCCTGTGAAGCTGGAATGTTTAGGGGGATTGGTTCGGCAGGAACAGCGTTACCGGAACCGGTAGCATGGGCGGTCACCGACGGGACTTCGTTTTTCATGGGCAATGTAGGCGAGCCGGAAGGGATGGCGCTTTTCATTTTTTCGTCGTTTACCATACCGATGCGTTCTTGTGTGTCCCGGATCAGTTTTTGGAATTGAGCGATTTTGGCACTGTTGGCTGGGGATGGCTTGATTTCAGACACGGGATTCTCAGCCTGTTTAATTCCAGCGGAGAGGTATTTTTTTTCTGCGGGGCTCAAAGGACGGGAGTGGAATGGGGTTTCGGTTTCAACGGATGACGCTGTGATTTCGACCATTTTTCGGCCGAACCAATCCCCCCAGATACCGCCTTGTATGTACGAGCGCGTACGGGTTACGAGGGCTTCTTCACCCAATTTTTCACGCATGGCGCGGTAGGCGTCTTCCAGCGTGGCGGCCTTGAAGGTATGAAATTTCTGTTTCATGCCATGTTTCCTTTTCCGGACTTAATACCGATCATGTCGCTGCGGGTTCCTCGGCTGCGGCCATTTCAACAATACCCTGGCTTTCCAGTTTTACGGCTGGATCAATTTCGTTGAACGATAGAACGACCACTTTCGGCACGTGGCCCTCGATCATCCGTTTCAAATACCGTCTGACTTGTGCAGAGGTTAGTACCACGGGGTCGTAGCCCGATGAAATCAAAGGTTGTATTGCTTTAGCGACGCTTTCCGAAATGGCCTGAACGCGTCCGGGATCGATGGGGATGTATTCGGACGATTCGATGTTTTGGGTGGCCGCCAAAATTTCTTGCTCTAATTCGGGCACCAGGGTAGCGATTCGCAGGACGTTGTCTTCGTCTTTGTAATCGGTGCAAATCTGTCGGGACAGTGCATGGCGTACGTACTCGGTGAGGATTTCCAGATCTTTGGTTTTGATGGCGTAGTCGGCGAGGGTTTCGAGGATGATTTCGAGGTTTCTGGTGGAGACTCTTTCACGGAGTAGGTTGTGGATGATTTTTTGTACTTCACCGAGAGTCATTGCGTTCGGGACGAGTTCATCGACTACGGTTTTTGACGTTTCTTTGAGGTTATCGAGCAAGTTTTGGGTGTCTTCACGTGTGACCAACTCATCGGCGTGGCCCATAATAATTTCTGTAAGGTGAGTGGCCAAAACGGCAGAGGGTTCGACGATGGTGTATCCGAGGCGTTCGGCCTTGTCTCGGTTGTTTTTGGATACCCAGAGGGCCTGGAGGCCGAAGGCGGGCTCTGTGGTGGGGATGCCTTCGACTTCTTCTTCGACCAAGCCTGGATTCATGGCGAGGAAGTGATCGTTGACCATTTCGTATCGGGCAATCTCGCTTTCGCGAATCAGGATGCGGTATTCGTTGGCTTTGAGGCGCATATTGTCGACGACGCGGATCACGGGTACGATGAAGCCCATTTTTGTGGCGGTCTGTTGGCGGATGATTTGGATTCGGGAGAGGAGGTCTCCACCCTGGTTTTGGTCGGCGAGGTTGATAAGGCCGTAGCCGAGCTCGATTTTGATTGGGTCGACGGCGAGGAGTTCTTCCGTTTTTGGAGGCTCTTCGGGTTCTTGGTCGGCATCTTGTGCTTCCATCGCGGCTTCGATTCGTTCATTTTTTTCGGCTGTTTCTACGGACCGAAAAGTTAGGAACGCAAGCACCATGGATACCAAAATGAAGGGGACTGTGGGCATTCCCGGGACGAGTCCGAGGATGAACAGCATGAGGGCACCTACGCCGAGGGCTCTTGGGTAGCGGGTGAGTTGAGTCACCATGTCTGATCCGAGGTTCATTTCGGAAGTTGTTCGTGTGACGATCATTGCGGCGGCGGTGGAGATAATGAGTGCGGGGATTTGGGAGACGAGTCCGTCGCCGACGGTGAGGCGTGTATAGGTTTGTGCGGCGTCGACGAAGGCCATTCCGTTGATGGCGACGCCGATGATGAATCCGGCGACGATGTTGACGAGTGTGATGATGATTCCTGCGATAGCGTCCCCGCGGACGAATTTGGTGGCACCGTCCATGGCTCCGTAGAAGTCGGCTTCGCGTTCGATGTTGCTTCGTCGTTCGCGGGCTTGGGCTTCGTCGATGAGGCCGGCGTTGAGGTCGGCGTCGACGCCCATTTGTTTCCCGGGCATGGCGTCCAAGGTGAACCGTGCGGCGACTTCGGATATGCGGCCGGCACCCTTTGTGATAACGACGAATTGGATGATGACGAGAATGGAAAAAATGATGATCCCGACGATGTAGTTTCCGGATGTTACGAATATGCCGAAGGAATCGATCACGGAGCCGGCTTCGGCGTTGGACAGGATGAGGCGGGTTGATGCGACGTTGAGGCTGAGGCGGAACAGTGTGAGCATGAGGAGCATGGACGGGAATACGGCGAACTCGACGGGGTTGCGCAGGTAGATGGTTGAAAGCAGGATGATGACGGACACGGAGATGTTGATTGAGAGGAGGAGATCGAGTGTCCATGTGGGGATTGGGATTACCAGAACGGTCAGGATCATGACCACGCATACGGCTAGCGTGACGTCCTGATTTCGCATCAGGCCTGAATCGCCGGGCTGATTTGCGTTATTTACTGGTGTAGACATTCTCTTTCTTTTTTCCTAATTATACTGAGGCTAAATTGCCAGCACTTTGACGTTCGCTAATTTTTTCGGTGCGGCGGTCGATTTCGTATATGTAGGCGAGGATTTCGGCTACGGCGCGGAAGAGGTGTTCGGGTACGTAGTCGCCGATCTCGACGGTTCGGTATAGGGCGCGTGCGAGTTCGGGGCGCTCGAGGATGGGTACGTCGTTTTCGAGGGCGATGTTTCGGATTTGTTCTGCGACGATGCGGGCGCCTTTAGCGACGACTTTGGGGGCGGCCATATCGCCGGCAGTGTAGCGGATGGCGACTGCGTAGGTCGTGGGGTTAGTGATGATGACGTCGGCTTCGGGAACATCGCCCATCATTCGTTGCATCGCCATTTGTCGTTGGATTTGGCGCACGCGTTGTTTGATTTGGGGGTCGCCTTCGAGTTGTTTCATTTCTTGTTTCATTTCTTGTTGTGACATTCGAAGGTCTTGGAGGTGTTGCCAGCGTTGGTACGCGAAATCGAGGAGGCCGAGAACGAGCATGGCGAGGCCGACTCGCCACCAGATGGCGAACATCATTTCCCAGGCGATGAGGGAGGCGTCGAGTGGGGTCAGGTTCATGAGGTTGAGGAGTTCGTCGACGCGGTTTCGTGTAGAGAGGTAGACGATGTATCCGATGACGGACAGTTTGATTAGCGATTTGACGAGTTCGACGAATGAGCGTAGGGAAAAGTATCGTTTGAGGCCTTTGAGGGGATTGATGCGTTCGAGTTTTGGCTGTATGGCCTGGCCGGAGTAGAGGAATCCGATTTGGGATACGTTGATTGCAAAGCCGCCGACCATGAGCAGGACCATAAGGGGTACGATGACGGGGACGGTTAGCCAGAGGCCACGGAAGATGAGAGACTGCATGTATTCGGGCGTATCGATCATGCTCGCGGCTTCGCTGAGGTAGAGTTCCATGATTTGGAGTAATTGGGTCATGGCCATTGGTCCTAAGACCCAGAGGCCAAAGCCGGAGAGGAGGAGCAGTACGGAGGAATTGAGGTCCTGGCTTTTGGATACCTGGCCGCGTTCGCGGGATTGTTCAATTTTCCGCGGGGACGCTGGTAGGGTTTTTTCGCCTGCTGGTTGTTCGCTCATACTTTACCTATCCCAGCCCTTGAACGAGTGTGTCGACGTTTTGAAACATTTTGTAGAAGAGGGTTTCCAAGTAGACCAGATAGATGTTTACGGTGAGGGCTACGAGGAGGAGTGAGATGGCAATTGTGAGGGGAAACCCTACGACGAAGAGATGAATTTGGGGAACGAGGCGGCCCATTATGCCCATGCTCATGTAGGCGAGCATCATGGCGGCGGCCACTGGCGCGGCGATCAAGAGGCCGTCGTAGAACATGAGATTGCCCCAGGTGGACACGTGGCCGATGAGGCCGATGTCGGCATTGAGGCCTCCGAGTGGAATGCGATCGAATGTGGACACCAGGCCGAGGATCATCATGTGATGGAGGTTTGAAATTAGTAGGAACAACACGGCGAGGATGAAGTAAAAGAAACCGAAAATGGGAAATTGAGTTTCGAAGGCGGGGTTGAAGACGTTCATCATTCCGAAGCCGGCCTGCATATCCATGAGTTGTCCACCGACTTGAATGGCGGAGAAGACGAGGGTCATGACGAGACCGATGACGATTCCAATCATGAGTTCGCTGATGGCCATGATTCCGAATTCTAATGTGTCGGCTGGGAGGGGTTCGGCGAGTACGGGTAGGGTCGGAGTCACGAGGAACGCTGTGAGGCCGATGAGGCCGATTTTGCCGGTGATGGGAAAGTTGTTCGATCCCAATACGGGAGCTGTAAGGATGAGGCCTGAAATGCGGACCATGACCAGCAAAAACACTTTGACTATTTCGACTTCGGCGACCATTTCAGATCAGTGTATGTAGGTTGGCGAAGAGAGGAACGACGAAACTTTTGAGTGTGTCAACCATCCAAGGCATGAAGAGGGCGAAGGCGGTCATGACGATCATGATCTTTGGAACGAACGACAGGGTGATTTCCTGAATTTGCGTAACGGATTGTAAAATGCTGATGGCCAGGCCGACTACCATTCCAGATAACAGCATTGGTGCCGATACCATAAAGGTAATCAACATGGCGTCACGTCCTAAAAAGAGGACCTGATCCATATTCATAGTGTTTCTCCCTAAAGAAACATTCCGCGAGTGGTCAACCTTTAACAGTATCGTGTATTTAGGGCGTACAAGTCAATGGAAATACTTGTCAAAAGTAAGCGATACCACACATTAAATGGGAATTAAGATATTTTGTCAACTTTATATTGAAAATCAAAGAAATGGCGCCAATTTTTGTCAGATATCGAAAAGCATGCTAGATTTGAATAGAGAACTTATTGCGGAAGAATAAGGGGGAGAAATCCAATGGCCCAAATGGACCAGTATTTCAAGATGATGGTGGAGCATAAAGCGTCGGATTTGCATTTTTGCACGGGTGTAAAACCCATGTTTCGTAAAGACGGCACGATGCTTCCGCTAAAGAACGATGAAGAATTATCGGAAATTCGGGCGAAAGAATTGTTGTATGAAATTATGCCCAGGCAAAACGAGACGGAATTTAACGAAACGAATGATACCGACTTCGCTTACGAGTTGGACGGATTTGGGCGTTACCGTTGCAATATTTTCCGTGACAACAAAGGAATCGGCGGTGTGTTTCGGTTGATTCCTACGGAGATTCTGACGGTTGAGCAACTAGGGATTCCTAAAGTAGTCAAAAAATTCTGTACACTGAACAAGGGATTGGTGTTGGTTACGGGTCCGACGGGTAGCGGGAAGTCAACGACGCTTGCTGCAATGATTGACCACATTAACGATACCCGTCACGATCATATTCTTACGATTGAAGATCCCATCGAATTCGTTCATCCGAATCGGGCGTGCCTGGTCAATCAACGTGAGGTTGGGGTACACACGGAATCTTTCGGTAAAGCGCTGCGCGCAGCGCTGCGTGAAGATCCCGATATCGTATTGGTTGGTGAAATGCGTGACCTTGAGACGACGCACATTGCGATCGAAACGGCGGAAACCGGCCACCTGGTTTTTGGGACGTTGCACACGACTACGGCGATCGGAACGATTGACCGACTGATCGACCAGTTTCCGGCGGGGCAGCAATCCCAAATACGGACGATGCTTTCCGAGGCGTTGAAGGGTGTGGTTGCGCAGAACCTTCTCAAGAAAATTGGGGGTGGTCGAGTGGCCGCGTTAGAAATTCTGGTGGTCAACCAGGCGGTGTCTGCGTTGATCCGGGAAGGCAAGAATACTCAAATCATGAGCATCATGCAGACGGCGAAAAAAGAAGGTATGACGTTGCTGAACCAGGAATTGGCGCGGATGGTTAAAGAAGAAATCGTTGCGCCGGAAGAAGCGTACTCAAAAGCGGTTGACCGTCCTGATTTGATTAGTAATTTCAAGACCAATGGCATTGATTTCGAAGCACCTGAAGAATAGAAATACTTTAACAAAAAAGACGGCGCATGTTTCAGAGCATGCGCCGCCTTTTTCATTTGTATAAAGAGAAACCCGGAGCGGGAACGCTCCGGGTTTCTAGTTTCTAGGTTTGAATAAATTAGTGGTTCATTTGTTTGCGGCGTCGAAGCGCCAAACTGGCCAATGCAATACCGACTGCTGGAACTAGAATGGGTGCGGAGAACAATCCGTTTCCAATCCATAGGAGGCCTCGGGCGCCAGATTGCATCATCGCGTTTTGGGAAACGACAGCACTTGCTTTGTAGTATGTGCTAGCGATGGCCTGACCCATTGGGTTGTTCAGCAAGAATGTGTCGCGCATGGAGCGAATGCTTTGAAGGTCTTCAGCGTATGGCGTGCCGAATGCGGCGTTGGCGATTAAGCAGCTGCCGCCATTTCCGCCACCGCCCACGTCGGTTGTGTATCCTACGATGACTCCCAGTTCGCCCATGTCAAACTCAAAGCCGTTGCTATCGTCGTTCACGACAACATCAATTGTTGGATATGCGTCCCAACCAGTGCCGGCGGAGTTGGTAAACAAGCTGTTGTCAGATTGAACGAAGGCTGTTCCGAAATAATAGGCGAAGACTTCCGTAAGCGTGTCCAATGCATTACCAAAAATCTCAACTTCCAACGGCGTAACCAGGGTATCCGTCATCGCGGTCCAGCTGGGAATAGCACCTCGAACGATGTCGGTGTCTTCCAAAAGGATGTCCACACTTACAAAAGGACCACGCGGTGTTTCCGCTCCTTCGATATCGAACTCGGCAATCGGATCGGAATCATCGTCTACCAGGTTTGCTGCGTTAGCACTCAATGCGATGGCCAACACGGCATTCTCTGCGCCCGTTACTTCGCTGTTTCCGGGATGGTCTGTGACCAAGGTGGCGAGCGTCGGCGATACAACGCTTGCGGTTACGGAGGTACCATTACCTAAATCCACGGTGAGTTCTTCTTCGGTTGTACCACCCCCGCCGCCTCGTGTGACGTCGGCGATGCTGACCAACAGAACATAAATAGTCTCTCCGTCGGCTGTCGTAACCACTAAGATGACCGGGTCACCCCCTGGAGGGCAAATGCTGGACAGAAGGTCCGCATCCGGCAAGCCATTTTCATCTTCGTCGATGGATGACAATGGTTGAACGCTGACATCTATATCGATATCGTCCATAGCGTCAAAGGTCGTCGTATCACGAGTAGGATAATATTGAGCCGCAGTAGCGAACGCGTACACGGTAACGGAGTCGAAGATCCCCACGCCGCGATCTTCCGAACCGCTTAGGGCGCCGCCGGACAAAAGATCGACGACGGCGAACCATTCATTGGGATTGTTTGCGGTCGCCGTTGCATCGGTGAGGGATTCCCCAACCCAAGTGCCTTCGCCGACATCACCGTCAACGGCAATCTCCACTTTTTCGACACCTTCGGAAAAATTAAACGTATCGGCCTCTATCAGGGTCGGAATCGAGTCGGGTGGATTCCCATCCGAAGTATAGTAACTCAATCCAAGCCCATCGCTGGGATGAATAATCTCGATGTCTTCAATGTCGCCCGCATAACTTGCCCCGCACAATGTGAGACTCAATGCTAAACACGACATCGTCAAATCAGTTAGCAGATTCTTGGTCCTCATGGCATTCACTCCTGTAGTTTCTTTCGTTGTCTTTAACCGTAAACACAGATCAGATTCAAAGGAAGAATTAAGGTCGATTCTTCCACCCCAAGGTGCAGTTTGCAACCAAGTATAAACCAGATATTAAAATTCTATTGTGTATTGGCCAATCTGTCAAACCAAATGATGAAAATAATTGAAATAATTGAAAACGTCCGGTATTTACTATTTACAAAAGAACAAATAGCAGACAATTTCGTAGAATAGATCTGGAATTATTGAGGTTTTTTGATTTCGATTATTTTCTTTAGACCCGGTTTTCTATATGTTAAAATGAACTCTCTACGCAATTTTTCCTTGGGGATACTACTGTTCAATGATTCAAGCGACCTGTTCTCAGTGTGGTTTGCGCATTCAGGTGCCGACTACGGTTCAAGGACGGCAAGGCGTCTGCTTTGCCTGTGGATCGCCGATGGTTGTCCCCCAACTTTCCAATCAAGCGCAAGTGACGGAAGTGTCGTATCAACCGGGTGACCGTATTGCCGATCGATATTCGGTGGACGTTCAAATTGGGAAAGGCGGCATGGGTGTCGTTTACCGAGCTCAAGATACATTGATTGAAGAAGAAGTGGCGTTGAAGTTCATGCACCCGAAGACGTGGAAGACCCAACGCGGTCAGATGTTATTTATTAAGGAAGCCCAAATCGCGCGTCGACTGCGGCACGAACATATAGTATCTGTTCATGATGTGAGTACGACCCCGGAAGGTTTGTTGTATTTATCAATGGAGCTTTTGAAAGGGACGTCTTTAAGAGAATATTTAAGGCGTTTCCGGGCTCACCGAAGATTGGTTGATGTGCGTTTGGTCATCAACATCATGCTTCAATCATTGGCAGCGTTAGAATACGCGCACAAGATGGTGGTTCATCGTGACCTGAAACCTGAAAATATTATGTTGATGCCGGGCGAGGTGGTTAAGGTCCTGGATTTTGGTTTGGCGATGGACGTAGACGAAGAACCCGCCGAGCAGGTGGATCAGGGCGGTGGGAAAAAGAAGCGTATTATTGGAACGGCGGTGTATGCGTCTCCCGAGCAACACCAGCATCAAAAGATTGACTACCGATCGGACCTGTACACGATGGGACTAATTTTTCATGAACTATTGACGCTTCGAACCCCTGTAGATGAACCAGTTCAGGTCATGGATGTTCGCCAGGATGTAGCTCCATCGGTTATCAAAATTATTGATAAGGCACGTCAACAGGATAAGGATCATCGCTGGCAATCGGCGCGTGAATTTCGTAAGGCGCTATCGGAGGCTTACAAAGAATCCTACAAGAACCAAAAGGTAAAGGAATTCGTCGCGGAGAACGGGAAGACATTTTCGACAGAGAATATGGCGTTTATGGACGGCGGGAATTTCCTGATGGGGAACATGGATGTTCGGGAAGAGGCGCCGGAATTTGAAACGCATATTGAGCCTTTTTATATTGACAAATATCCCGTGACGGTCAAAGAGTACGAAGAGTTCCTGGCGGTGACGGGTCATCCGCCTCCGAAATTCTGGGAGGATCCGGAATTCAACGGTCCGCGCCAACCTATCGTGGGTATCACGTTTAATGATGCTGTTTCCTTTGCGGCCTGGGCGGGCAAGAAACTTCCGACTGAAAAGCAATGGGAATATGCAGCTCGCGGTCGAGAGAACCGAAAATATCCATGGGGAAACCTGGATCCGGACACGACGCGGACTAACTACGGGGACTATTTGGGAATGCCTTCGATTGTTTCGATGCACGATACGGGTCGGACCCCTGAGGGGATCTACGACATGAGTGGCAACGTGTATGAGTGGACGTTGGATGGCTTTGTTCCTTACAATCCAAAAAACGGTGGGGACAACACGAAGTCAAAAGATCCGCGGCGCGTGGTTCGGGGGGGGTCATGGCACTCCGACGAGTTTGAATTGCGATCCACCAATCGGAAAGGTCTATTCCCGGAGACTCGTTTGACGACCGTGGGATTCCGCTGCACGATTAGTGAGGCGGAATTGAACGGCAACGGCTCTACTTAATCATCCGATTTGCATCCATCTGAATCGGTGCCTATACTGATGCGCATAAATACTTCCTAATACGAAACCTTTTTTCGAGTGATAAGTGATAGGTAGTGGTTATGGTTGATGGACAAGTACTTGTATTGAACAAATCCTGGGTGGCCGTGAATATAGCGCCGGTCCGCCGGGCCATCACGTTGTTGTATCAGGATCTGGCGAGAGCGGTCCATCCGGAAGATTATTCACTCTATGATTTCGAGAACTGGTGCGAACTTTCTGAACTTCAACAAGAAGGCCGAATGATCCATACGACTGCTTTACAGATTCGGGTCCCGGAGATTATTTTGTTGAACGGGTTCAATGGCTTTATTCACAAGGAAGTGCGATTTTCACGGCGGAACATTTTTGAGCGGGACAAACACTCGTGCCAATATTGCGGGAAACATCTTGCGAAATCTGAATTGACCATTGATCATGTGATTCCTCAGTCCAAAGGCGGCGGGGATTCGTGGGAGAATCTTGTATTGGCGTGTATGACTTGCAATGTTCGCAAGGCCAATCGAACGCCTTCGCAAGCAGGGATGCCGCTGATTCGTAGGCCTAAAAAACCGACCTGGTTGCCGACCTTGGGGAAACGCATTCCGAACCACAAATTATCCAGTTGGCAGCAGTTCGTCGACACCGCCTACTGGGACGTTGAATTGAGGGGATAAATATGGCTGCGCCCCGGTACGCGCAGATCGCTCTGCCCATTCCCGTTGACCAGGAATTCACCTATTCAATTCCGATTCTCTATGGCGATACCATTGAAGTCGGAATGAGGGCCGTTGTGCCTTTTGGCCGCCGGCAGGTTACGGGATACATCGTCGGTCTTGCGGACGAAACGGATCGCGGTGATATCAAGGCTATCCATGGTCTTCCCGACACGCGCCCTGTATTTTCGGAAGGCATGCTTTCCTTGTGCCGTTGGATGGCGGACTATTATTGTTGTTCGACGGGCGAAGCGTTGCAATGTACCTTACCGTCAGGAATCTCCATCGGGTCGGAAAAGGTCTATACCTTGAAAATGGATCTGATGACTGGTGGGCGATTTACTCCGGTTCAGAAAAAGGTGGTCCATTGTTTGTACACGCAGGGCCCTCAATCCGAAAAAGAAATTTCAAAGCAGTTGTCCGAACCAAAGCTTTCTGCTGCTTTGAAGAGTCTCGCCAAGCGGGAAATTCTGAGTGTTGAGCTAAGGGAAGTATCTGAAAAGATCAAGCCGAAGACAGAATCTTGGGCGGTGCTCAATGGGGAAAAGACGTTGGACGCGGAATCTCAGGCCGCCTTACAGCGGAAAGCGCCGAAACAGGCTCGGGTTTATCTTGATTTGCTCCGTAATGAACCGGACCAACCTTATCGGCACCTCTATGAAAATCATGGAGTTACTTCAGCGACAATACAGGCGCTCGTTGAAAAAGGGTTGTTATTCAAGGAGAGTCGAGAGATCTACCGGACTCCGTTGTCGGCGATCACCGAAACGGACACGACGAAACCCACATTGAATTCCGAACAGCAGAATGCATTCGAATCCATCACTCGGTCCGTTTCGGAGAATGACTACGCTACGTATTTACTTCAAGGGATTACGGGGTCGGGGAAAACGGAAGTGTATCTGCAGTCTATTGAATATACATTGGGGCTGGATCGCAGTGCATTGATTTTGGTTCCTGAAATCTCGCTTACGCCGCAGACGGTCGGGCGATTTAAAACTCGATTCGGTGAAGCTATTGCTGTACTTCATAGCGGTTTGAGCGCGGGGGAACGGTTCGACGAATGGCGGCGTGTACTGAAGGGGGAAGTTCGAATCGTGGTGGGCGCACGATCGGCTATATTCGCCCCCTTGAAAGATATAGGAATAATCGTTGTGGACGAAGAACACGATACTTCCTATAAACAATCGGATACCCCGCGATACCATGCCCGGGATGTGGCGATCATGCGGGCGCATCAAAACAATGCCGTGTGCGTGCTCGGTTCGGCGACCCCTTCCATCGAGTCTTACCACAACAGCGAAACAAATAAATCGATCCGACTTGAGTTGTTGACGCGTGCGACGGAAAGTTCATTGCCGGAAGTTCGTCTTGTGGATATGCGCAACGAGACGAAAGAGCAATCGGGCGAAGTGATCTTGAGTCAGGAGCTTGAGCAGGCAATTTCCGAGAGGGTGAAAAAAGAAGAACAGGTGATCCTCCTTTTAAATCGACGCGGCCATGCGCCGTTTGTTTTGTGTCCGTCTTGTGGATGGAGTGCCGACTGCGAAAACTGCAATGTGAGTTTGACGTTTCATTCCCGAGGCAATCATCTGACTTGCCATTATTGCAATGCTCAGAGAACGGCACCGCCAGCGTGTGACGAATGCGGTCATGATCCGTTGATCTATCTGGGTGCAGGCACTCAAAAAATAGAAGACTATTTGCGACGAACCTTTTCGGGTGCACGTGTTGCACGCATGGACCGGGATACGACATCAAAAAAAGGCGGTCATGCCAAAATATTGGAATCATTTTCGAAGAAGGAAATCGATATTTTGGTGGGTACTCAAATGATCGCCAAGGGGCATGATTATCCTGGAGTTACGCTGGTGGGGGTGATCAATGCGGACACAGGTTTGACGTTGCCCGATTTTCGGGCCGCGGAATCGGGGTTTCAATTATTGACTCAGGTTGCGGGTCGCGCGGGTCGGGGAGACAAGCCGGGGACGGTCTATGTTCAAACGTATCGTCCGAACCATTATGCGGTCCAGGCCTCTTCGCGCCATGATTACGGGGCTTTTTACGAGCAGGAGATCGAATTTCGCCGGTCGGCGGGGTATCCGCCGTTTCGGCGGATGGTAAATTTCTGTATCGAAGCTCCCGAGATCCTGGACGCCGAGAAAGGGATTGCGTGGTTGCATCGAATTGTCCGTGAACAGAAAGGAATTCTTGGACTCGAATCAGTGGAGTTGCTTGGCCCGGCACCGGCGGCTATTTATCGGTTGAACAAGAAGTATCGCTGGAATTTGGGTGCTCTTTGTAAATCTGGAAAGAAACTCAATTTACTCGCCCGGGGCGTACGGAATGGGTTTGAATCTCCATCCAAGAATACGTTACTCAAAATAGATCTAGATCCCTATGGATTGTTTTAAATGGTATTCGTTGTATCCAACTTCCGGAGCCGATTACAATAGCGTTTATGAAGCGTAACGCATTAACCTCGATTGCCCTAATCTTTGCTACGTTATTGATTTACGGTCAAGTTCATTATTTCGATTTCGTCAATTACGATGATGGTCCGGTTGTATTCGAGAATGATAGCTTCAAGACGGGTTTGAGTCGGGAGGGCATTCGAGCCGTGTTCCATACGGTGTATTTGGGTAATTGGATACCGGTTACGGGGTTTACGTATCACGTCGACTATGAATTGTACGATGATGTGGCCGGTGGGATGCATATCTCCAATGCCGTTTTTCACGTGTTGAATGTGCTGTTGTTATTTGGCGTCATGATTCGATTCACGGGGGGTTATTGGCCCAGCTTTTTTTGTGCTTTGTTGTTTGCGGTACACCCGTTGCATGTCGAATCCGTGGCCTGGGTATCTGAGAGAAAAGATTTGGCATGCGGGTTCTTTTTTCTTGCGACTTTGTGGATTTATAAATCCTATACAGACCGGGGATCGTGGTGGCGATACGGGTTAGTCCTGGTTTTTACGGGATTGGCGTTGCTAGCGAAACCGATGGCCGTCACTTTGCCGTGCGTATTGTTACTCCTGGATTATTGGCCTTTGGACCGAATTTCCAAGCCGGAGTTGAGGAAATGTATTCTAGAGAAAATCCCTATGTTTTTGGTGGTAATTGTGGTGAGTGCGGTCACTATTCGTCTCCAATCTGACGGCAATGCGATGACGGGAATGGGGGAATTATCTTTCCTGGTCCGGATCCAGAATGTGCTTTGGTCCTACGGGGTATATCTGGGGCAGACGATTATGCCCATCGGTTTACTTCCGTTTTATCCGCACCTCGGCGAGAGTTTGGAATGGTATAAGCCTGTCTTGTGCGGAGTTTTGTTGTTGTTTATCACGGTGTGGGTTTGGAAAAGTCGCAGTACTCACGGTCATCGGTTTACGGGATGGTGTTGGTTTCTAGGCATGTTGGTTCCGGTGATTGGTTTCATCCAGGTCGGTGGGCAATCGCATGCAGATCGGTACATGTATTTGCCGCAAATTGGTTTGGCGGTGTTGGCTTTCTGGGAATTGGAACGCATCGGATTTTATGGGAGAAAGAATCACACGGGCTTGGTCATCCTTTTTTTGGCGTTCACCAGTTTGGGTGTCGCTGCGTTTCAACAGACTTCGCGTTGGGAAAACAGTGTGACGTTGTTTGAACATACGTTAAAGTACGATGATGATAATCCGGTCGGGTTGTCAGGCCTTAGTGAGTATTATGTGGACAATGGAGATTGGGATGCGGCTGAGCCATTGCTCGAAAGGATGCTGGTGGTGCATCCAAGGTATGGACCAAGTCTTCTCAATTTCGGGAAGCTTCATTATGCGCGGGGCGATTATGATCAAGCGATTCGGTACTACAACAGGTTGCTGCGATATCAGCCGGAGAACGAGCAAGCCTTGAATAATTTTGGTAACGCGGTTTTTGCTCAAGGCCGTTATGAATACGCAAAACAGTTGTATAACAAGGCGATTGCGATCGACCCGGAAATCTCTGAGGCGCATTCTAATTTGGGCGCGATATTCATTTTGACGAAATCGTATGAAGAGGCTCGTTCTTCCCTTGAAAAAAGTTTGTCGTTGAATCCAAACGACGAAGTGGCTTGGGTAAATCTGGGTGTAGTTTATTTCAATCTCGGGAAGCGGGTTGACGCCTTGGAAGCGGCACGAAAGGCGATTGAGATTGATCCGGAGTATGATAAGGGCGTGGCATTCCTGGCGTTTTTGGAAGGTTCGGGTGTCGAATAGGGCTTGTGCCTTCGGCTCGTGCTTTTCTACAATACGATGATGCGTTACGAACGAATAATACCCGGTATGATTGTCGCGATCGTTGCGGTGATTTATCTACAGACTCTTAGTTTCGATTTCACGAATTTCGACGATCCGTATTACATCTATGAAAATCCGCTGATGGTGCAATCGTGGGGCGACAAGTTGGTTGCGGCGTTTACGTCGGTTCCTTTCGCGAGCTGGATTCCGATTACGTGGGTTTCGTATTTCGTCGATTACACTTTTTCGGGAATGGAGCCATGGGGATATCATTTCACTAACATGTTTTTGCATGGAGCGAATTGTATTTTCCTTTTTTTCGTATTGAAACGGTATACGGGGGCTATATTTCCAAGTGCCTTGGTGGCCCTTCTTTTTGCAGCGCATCCATTGCGTGTCGAATCTGTTGCCTGGATATCTTCGCGTAAGGATTTGGTGAGTCTCTTTTTCGGATTATGGATGTTGTGGTCTTACCGCACGTATTCGGAAAAAAGGCAGGCGAAAAATCTTTATCTATCTTTGTTATTTCTCGGGCTGAGTCTTATGTCGAAGCCGATGATGGTGACGATGCCGTTTGTTTTGTTGTTGTTGGATGTTTGGCCGTTGAAGCGAATTTCGTTGGCGGGTACACCGAAGGAGTGGGCAGCTTCGCTTGTTGGTATGGCGAAAGAGAAGTGGGCATTTTTTGGTTTGACGATTTTGTTTTGCGTGGTGACGGTGATCTCGCAGACGAATTCGGGAGCAATCAAATATGGCCTGGCGTTCTCGATGTCGGAGCGGGTAACGAATGCGTTTACGGCTTACGCGGGTTATCTGATTCATACGTTTTGGCCGGTGGGGTTGATTCCTTTTTATCCACACCCTGGCGGGGACAACCCTATGTGGGCAGTTGGGGTTTCAGCCCTGTTTTTATTGGCTATTTCCGCGATCGTGTATCGTTTTCGGGGGTCAAAACCGTATCTGTTGGTAGGGTGGCTTTGGTTTTTGGGGACGCTTGTGCCGGTGATTGGGCTGGTGCAGGTGGGTCGGCAGGCGATGGCGGATCGGTACATGTATTTGCCGCAGATTGGTCTCTTGATCATGGTGTGCTGGTTGATTTGGGAGTGGGCCGAGAAGGAAGAGTCGAGGCGGAAGATGGCGGGTGGAGCTACGGGTGTGATTGTGACGGTGCTTACGGTTCTTTCTTTTGTTCAGACGGGTCATTGGAAAGACAGTATTGTTTTGTTTGAGTATACGTTGACGGTTTCGCCGGACAATGCGATCAGCCACAATAATTTGGGTGCTGCGTATTTGAATGCGGGATTTGTGGAACCGGCGATTAAGCATACGGAACGATCGGTGGCTATTGAAGGGGACGTGCCGAACCGTTGGAAGAATTTGGGGAACGCGTATTTTCATGCGAAGCGATACGATGAGGCGGTTGTGTCGGTGGAGAAGGCGTTTGAGTTGGATGACCGAGGGGCGCGGTATCCGAATTTATTGGCGAAGATATATCTTGAGCAGAATAAGATGGATGAAGCGAAGGGGTGGATTGACACGGCTCTTGAGACGGACTCGGATTCGCTGGATGGGAAGGCAAATCTTGCGATGTGGCATATTTCGCGGCAGGAATTTGATACGGCCGCGGAGTTGTATCGGGAGGTGATATCGGTGAATCCGAATCATGTGGATGCGTTGGGGAATTTGGGGAAGATATTGTCGAGTCCGCCAAATCCGAATTGGGCGCAGGCGCGGGTTTATTTTATGCGCGCACTTAGTATTAAGCAGGACAACTCGGTGATGTGGGTAAATCTTGCGGTGACGGAACTGAATTTGGGGAACCGGAAAGATGCACTGAAATACACTCAGAAGGCGATATCAATCGACCCATCGAACCAGAATGCGCGAGGGTTTTTGAATCATTTGCAGGGTCGTCGATGAGTTCCCGCGTAGTGGCTTTATTGTTGGCGTTTGCCTGTGTCGGGTGCGGGGATAAAGAAGTCGTGCCGGTTGAAGAGGAGCCGTTGGTTGTTGAAGTGGTGGAGGTTGAACCAGAGCCGCCGCGAGTGGATGTACCGTCTGAGTTGGTTGGTCATGCGTGGCGGTCGGCGGGCAACGTGTTCATTTTCCAGAAGGGTGGAAATTTGTTGGTTCGGGGGGAAAAAATCGAAAAATTGGCGCCGAACGGGGCTCCGGGGCGTTTTGAATTGGATGGGGAACGGTTGGAATTGACGGTAATGGGTCAACATTACGTGGGTATTTGGAATGGTGAGCGATTGTTGATCAGTGACCAAGAGGCTGAGTATTTGGGGCCGAATTCGGACTTTTTGGATTAGGCCGTGTTACACTATTTTATTGTTCCAAAGGAGAATTTCATGTTTCGTTCCATCGTTTTTGTGGCGGCAGTTTGTTTGGCTAGCCCATCGTTTTTGAGTGTTGAGGCGCAGGAAAAGGACGTCGTTAAGAAACGGACGCCGGCGGCGGTAATGAGTTTTCGGGGGGCTCCTTGGCTGGAAAGGGCGACCCGGTTGAAGGAAGAACAGCCGTTTAAAGTGCTCGAGGCGATGAAGCTGGAGAAGGGTCAGGCTGTCGTGGACTTGGGGGTTGGAAGCGGGTTTTATGCGCGGAAGATTGCCCGAGCGGTAGGTGACAAAGGGCTTGTTTATGGTGTAGATATTCAGCCGGAGATGCTGGAGATCTTGTCGAAGTTGTGCAAGGACGAGGGGATAGACAATATACGGCCGGTGTTAGGTTCGGCGACGTCTACGAATTTGGAAGACGGGTGCGCGGACTGGATCATTATGGCGGATGTGTATCATGAATTTTCTGATCCTGAGGCGATGCTGGCGGACATGCTTCGAATATTGAAACCGGACGGTAAAGTCGCGCTTTTGGAATATCGGGGCGAGGGTCAGACTGCGGCGCATATTAAACCGTCGCATCGGATGACGGAGACGCAGGTGATGTCTGAATGGATTCCGGGTGGATTCAAGTTGGTTGAACTGATTGGTTTTCTTCCTTCCCAGCATTTGTTTATTTTCGAAAAGGGTTCCGGCGACGATGCGAAGTGATTTCAGTTATTGGGTAACGATACCGACTCGATTTCAAGATCTTGATCCCCACAACCATGTAAACAATGTGGTCTATTTTACGTACCTTGAAACGGCCCGTCTGGCTTTTTTACGAAGCATCCGGCTGGAGGATATTCGGGAGCGTGGCAAGTTCGGTCCGGCGGTGAAATCTCAGACGTGTAATTATCAGAAACAGGTGTTTCATCCTTCGGTGGTTGAGGTGGGTATTCGATTTTCGGCTTTAACAAACCGAACCTTTACGGTAGCGTACGAAGTGTATCTGGAAGGCACGGATACGCTGGTGTGCGATGGTAAGACGATCATGGTCTGGGTGGATTTCGTCGAGGAAAAATCGATAGCGATTCCCGAATTGTTGCGCAATCAGATTTCTGAAATGGAAGAACAGCTGGCTTAGCCTAGAAGCTCGTGATAGCCCCGGAAAAAGCGGACAATCTGTTCTTCGGACCAAAAACCGATCAATCCTGTATCCCCTTTTCGAACGAACCCTACGTGACCGCCGAACTTTGTCAATTGGGGGTGTAGCCAGGGTGATTTTTCGCATTCCTTTACCGGGAAACCCGTGCTTGGATTAAAGGGGTCGTCTGCGGCGCTGAGGAGGAGGGTTGGACGCCGTATGCCACTTACGAATTGCCCGCATTGGACGGATGTGTAGTAGTCGTGTGCATCTTTGAAGCCGTGGAGGGGCGCGGTTGCCGCGTCGTCAAAGCCTTTCCATGTTTTCGCTTTCATGACGGCATCAAGGTCGAGGCATCCGGGGTACTGCTTGTTTTTTTCAATTGCTTTGGGCGTCAGGGTTTTGATGAATCGCCAGATATACATTTTGCAGGCGAAGGAATTATCCATAAAGTCCTGGCACTCGACGAGGTTGTAGGGTGCACTGATCACGGCCGCGGCTTTCACGGCCGCGGGAATATCGTCTCCGTTTTCTCCGAGCCATTTCGCCGTGACGTTTCCTCCCAGAGAATACCCGACCATGTAGATACTTTTGCCTGGGAACCGTTCGACGAGTTGATCGACGACCCAGGCGGCATCGGTTGTTTCACCGGAATGGTAGAGCCTTTTGGCGAGATTGATTTCGCCGCCGCACGAGCGAAATTCCATGACGGCGACATTCCATCCGATATCGTTTAACATGTGGGTGAGGCCAAGGATGTAGGTTGACTCGCGTGAACCTTCCAACCCGTGCAGCAAGAGCGCGATGGGTTTGTCGGGGTCGCCTTTACTGAAATGGACATCGAGGAAGTCGTCGTCTGGCGTATCCCATCGTTCCTTCTCGAATGGGGGCATGGAAACTCTTCGGGCATATCGCGCACCGACGGTTTGAAAATGACAGTTCTTGAGCCACGCGGGAGCCTGGAACGGATGCCGATTCAGCTCATCCATGACTTGGTTTTTGAACTGTTGTTGGGACGTCCGGGCGTCTTCTGAGAGGGGAATGCTTGTCACGGGTTGGGTCTACCTGGAGCTTGATGCGTTCATATGAGGCAGTAATTCCGGGTCTTTACGCCATTTTTCGATGAGGGCGTATCCACCGGAATTTCCCCATGCGTTCAGTTCCTGGATGAATCGGATTTTTTGTTCTGTAGTCTTTGCGAGGCGGACTTGGCGTTTGTAGGCTTTGAGGCGATCGGCGTCGGAAATGGCCGTGTCGTTGGCGATCAAATTCAATGCGCCATCAAAGGCGGTATCCTGAATTGCTTTTGTTTTGCCCGATCTCGCAGCACGTTCTAGATCCAGCGTTGGTTTCGAGTTGGGCCAAATGGCCAAGGCGTTGACGGCGATACTTTGAATCGTCTCCGAACTATTTTTCGATGCCAATCCCAACGCTTTCAAGCCGGCATCATCCTGTATTTCTCCCAGGAGTTTTACGAGGCGAGCGCGGGCATCTTCTGAATATGTCGAATCGCTGGCTGCCTTGGATATGTGGAATACCCGATTTTCGCCAGGTGGTGCTTTGCGGACGATGCGGTCAACTGCATCGATCGCATTTTGGTGGGTAGCGGCGTCGGAGTGTTTTGTCATGAGAAGCAGTATTGGAGGAATGTCGTCGGGCGTGCCCACGTGGCCGATCGCGTTTACGGCACGGGCGCGCATCACGGCCACATCTCTGTCCGCGATTCGTAGTAGTGGGGCTACCCCTTTGCGGACATTTTTCAAGCGAATGTATTCAATTGATTCGTTTCGAACGGTATTGTCGGCATTCATTGCGGCCTTCACTAAGGTATCCGGGAGGCGCGATTCATTGATAGCCATGATGGCTTTGCGTGCCAACGCTTTTTCCTGGTCTGATCCGTTGGCAGAGGTTCTAAGCAGTTCGATCACCGCGTCGGAATTGTTGAATGGTTGAAGGGCTTCCAGTGCGAGAATCCGCAATGCGGGAATTCTATGGTGGAGAGCCTGGATCAATATGGGTAAGGATTCGGGGTCTCCCCTAACTCCCAAAATGCCCAGGAGGACCCCTTGATTGTCTTCCGTCAAGTCGGGGTAGGCATCCATCAGCGCGACGGTGGCATCCTTGCCCGGAATCATTCCCGCTTCTTCGATGGCTACTTTCTGAAGTTCGGTTTCTCCGGATCGCAAGGTATCTAATATGACGGGCACGGCACCTACACCACTGGTGCGAATATACCCGCTCATGGCCTCTGTACGCACTTCCATGGGTTCAATTTCTATCAGCAGCGAGTCGAAGACTTCCACTGCGGCTTCGGTGTCTCCCACGCTGAGTGATTTCCAGCCGCATTGCATGTAGGCTCTGGTTGCCTGGGCGCGTAATGATCGTTTGAGGTTTGTGCGACACCAATCCAGCGTGGCCATGGATTCCATACCGGGAATATTCCCTAACGCCTCGAGGGCGGGTACAGTGATTTGCGAATTGCCTGATTTAGCCATTCTTCGAAGAGCGGGCGCGGCACTGGGTTCGCCCCGGACTCCCAGGGATTGAATGATCCCGACGAGGATGGTTCCCGAAGCTTTGTTGAGACCTACGATAAGAGCTTTTTGGGCATCTGAATGATCGATTTTTTCGAGGCCGACTCGGGCCAGTTTGGACGTGTCCTTTCGCAGCAACAGTTTTTCCAAATCAGGAATCGTGTCTTCATCGAAGATCCGGTAGAGTTGCTGCGCCGCGAACTTTTTCGCGTCGGCGGACGTGTTTTTGTCGAATAGCACATTGAGTAATTTGGGTTCGATCAGGACGCGTTTTTTGTAATACGCGGTGGCGTCATTTACTTCTGCAGTGATGGCTGTTTTGTTTTTGACGGGATCGAGAAAAAGTGTATCCAATCGGTCTTGGGCGTGACTTTGAAAAGACCCGAAAGAACAGCCGAATACGATTAGGGCGATTGAGATTGAAATACGATTCATATAAGGAATTTAACGCTAAAAAAATGCTTGTGTCAACCCAATCGAACTCTATTCAACGATTTTTCGCCAATAGCCTACAGAATTAGGAGATTTCTCGATTTGGAGCCTTTCGAAAATAGTTTCGCGTTTTTGGTCGTTTCCCGAAAACACGGACAGCGCGTCCAGATATCCCGTCATGAATGCTTCAGGAGTGTCGTCCATTTGGTCCAACAGGAAATTGAAGGCTTCGTCGGAACGACCGAGCGCGATGGGTAAGAGCAATTCATATTGAGGGAGCGGGAGGCTTTCGTTTTCCCAGGCCTGTTTCAGGAGTTCGAACGATTTCGGATGGTGCGACTCACCCAGGGCCAATGCTGCGCCATGGGCACATGCCAAATCGGGGGAGGCAAGATGGAGCGCGACGAATTCCAGTGATTCGTGGGGAGCTATCTGCATCAATCCGGTAAAGCAATCGGCGAGTATGTCGCTTTCCAAATCGGTGGAGAGAATTTTTGTCCGGAGCAAAATTTCGGATTCTATGGTTGCCAGATCGATCAGAGTATTGATGGCGATGCGGCGGGTTTCTGGTTCGGAATCCATGATCAGAGAGGCATGAATTCGAAACGTGTCGGGATGGTCGATTTTTGCGAGGGCGCGTCCGCAATCTCCGCGAAGGCCAGGGGCGGTATCGACCGGCGGACCGAAGGCCGGTTCCATTTGGATGTGGGCCAAACCGGCTTTATAGACCGATTCTGCGGGGGAGCCCATATGCAATAAGCATTTTATGATGTTGCGTTTGGCGACGCAGGTGGGGTCCGATTTGATTGGGTTTTTCATGAAGCGGAAGAAGTTTTCTTCGAGTTGGGCATCGAATTGATCAGAGCCCATTTCCTGGATGATGGACGCTGCTTTGCCGACGACGTGGTTGCTTTTGTGGCTCAGGAAGTCGGCTATTTCATCAATGGCGTGGCCGTCTTCTTCCAATTCGGAGAGTCGGTCGAGGGCTTTTTGTGTGGAGTCTGTTTTGGCCATTTGTTGCGTTTGCTTCGGAGATAGGTTCTGTCGGTCCTTCAGACCTCTTTGTAGAAAGGTGAACTTTACCTAGGGCTGCGGTGCGTTGTTCTTCAACAACGCTCCTTACCCTAGGCTACATTCTGTCGGCCCGTTGGGCCTTTAAAATTCGTGATTACTCAAAGAGACCGGGGATTTGTTTTCGGCCACTTCATGTCGTGGGGGTTAAAGCCCGCGGACTTGTTTTACGAAGGTGGCGGTTGCCTGGCCGATTTCTTTGGGGCAATCTTCCTGGATGAAGTGGAGTCCGGGTACAGTGATTTCTTCCTGATTGGGCCAGGTGCGGCAGAATTCGCGTTGGGGTCCGATTAGGATTGTGCCGGGGTCCGCGTTGATGAAGAGTTTCGGCAAGGTGTCGTCGCTGGCTAACCATTGGCCGTACTCGTCGACCAGCTGGCAGACGTCTTCGGGTTCGCCGTCTAAAGGGATCTGTCGGGGCCACGTCAATGTTGGGCGCCGCGATTCGCCAGGTTCGGTAAAACGTTTTCGGTACACGGCCATTTCTTCGTCGGTTAATCCGCGGAGAACGCTGGCGGGCAGGATTCTGTCTACAAATACGTTTTTATTGAGTACCATATCTTCGCCGGCTTCGGAGCGCATTCCCTGGAAGATTTTGCGGGCGCCTTCGGGCCAGTCGTCCCATGACATGGGTTTTACAATGGCTTCCATGTACACAATTCCTTCGACCCGATCGCGATGGCGGTTGGCCCAGTGGAATCCGAGTCCGGAGCCCCAGTCGTGGATTACGAGTATGATTTTTTCATCGGGAAGTACAAAATCGAACCATTCATCGAGAAACGCGGCATGATCTTGAAAGGTATAGGAGCCACCGGGGTTGATGCCGGAGTCCCCCATTCCGATTAGGTCAGGTGCCAGACATCGGGAAATGCCTTCCACTTCCGGAATGATGTTTCGCCAAAGATAAGAGGAAGTGGGATTTCCGTGGAGAAAAACGACGGGATTTCCGTCTTCTTTGGTTTCTACGTAATCCATTTCGGTACCCATAAACCCGACACGTTTTCGGGTGTACTTATCTTCTGCTGAAATATCTGACATGACTTTTCTTTTTCCTTCTTTCTATTGTCGAGTGACGAAACCAATTTTGTTACAATATACCCCTTAACGTTATTAATGCAACGATTTACGTGGAATTACAATGAATCACTCCCGTTCCGGATTATCGGATGAAGAATACTCGAAAAACATGTATGAGGCGCCCGGAGAGGCGGCACGATACGATAGTAAACACCGATCGCGGAAGCGAGATATTCGTGAGGAAGGGTGTGTTGAAAAAGGTATTTCCGATGTTCCCGAACATTCGTTGATCCTGGACCTGCCTTGCGGGACCGGAAAACTGACGTGGTTCATTCGAAAGAAGGGGTATCGAGTTTGCGCAGCAGATTATTCAGAATCGATGCTGGATGTAGCCCGGAAACGTTATCCAGAGGAAAGCGGAGAATCGTTGGAGGGGAACTCGGAGGTCTGGTTCGAGCAGCAGGACATTACGGCGATCACGCACCCTGATGATGCTTTTGACGCGACTGTGTGTAACCGTTTGCTTCACCACTTTCCCAATCCTGATAAGCGGCGTGTGATGTTGAAGGAATTGGCCCGGGTGACGAAGGGCCCGATCGTGGTGTCTTTTTTTTGCAGCGAATCATTGTCCGCGATTCGTTTTAAGATTAAGATGAAATTGAAGGGGTTGAAGCCTGAACGTAGGATTCCCATACCCTTGGCCGAGTTCGTTGCGGATGCGGAAGCGAGCGGTCTGAAAGTGGATGATGTCATATACACCCAGCGATGGATATCATCCCAAACGTATGTGAAATTGTCCCGGAAGTAACCACTTCGAATTCATGCTCACGTCACTCAAATCGTTTCTATCGGGTATCCCTAAAACGATTTGGATCATCATTGTTTTCTATGTGCTGATCGAGCCGGCGGTTCATTTCTGGTTGGCCTTTGGTGATCACGGTGATCGGGCTTTCTCGGGTCTTCACAATCCGGATAGCGGTGTTTTTATTCACGCGATGCGGATGTTCGAGAACGGTTTCTTCTCCCCGTACGCCTCTGCGGAGGCCGATACGGCTCATTCCTACCGATACTTCCCCGTCTTGTTCTTTTGGATGTATGGCGTGATTGGATCGCTTGGCCGTTTAATTGGCATCAACGAATTTTTCATGCTTGGGATGGTGAATGGTTTGGGTATCGGTTTGTATTTGACGGTGCTGTACAAACTGTTTCAGGCGATTTGGCCCAATTGTGCAAACCGAGCGTTTCTTCTGTTTTCGTTGGGAGGCGGTTTAGGCGGGATTTTGTACCTGGTTGCACTGTTAACGGGGTCCACTGGCGAAGCCGGATTTCAGCAACAATTTTTCGGAATTGCCTTTTACGAATTGCTGGAGGGTCCACGGATGGCTCCGTGGTTGATTGTGTCGCGGTTGTACTACACGCTGCCGTTGGCTCTGTGTTTTGGTTCGATTTTGGCGGTTGTGTATTGGCTTCGAACGGGCAAACGCGCGTTGGTTTTTTGGTCAGCCGGGTTGATGCTGATTGGTACGTTAATCAACGTTCGATTTGGATTGATTGGATGGGGGGCAATCATGTTGGCGTTGTTTACCCATCGCCATATTGAGTTGAAGAACCGGGCTATTCTGGCTGGAGCCGTATCGGGTGCCGTGGCCGTTGCCACGATGGTGACACCGACCATGCTTTCCTGGAATCCTGTGTTCAGTGAAAACGTGTTGTTGCTTATTCGCCGGTCGATGTGGCTTGCGCCTTTTGTGTCGGTCGCCATTTTCCATGTGCTGCTATTACCGAAGACCGTGGCGAGTTTCCGCGGGTCCATTTCTGGTTGGGACTCGGTGTGGTTCCATGCGGCGTGGGGGTACATTTTGGCTTTCGTCGCTGGTTATGGGCTGTTTCACTTGTATTACGGGCAACTTTGGCCGACGGCGGATTTTTCGGCTGCGGTAAAAATTTCCGACCCGGCATTGCTGGGCGCCGTTCTTGGCGGCGTGTGGGGTTGGCGAAAAGGGAAGCACAAAGCATATTCCGAGGAAGGCGCGATGGATGCCTGGGTTGTGTTGTGGTTTTCTCTGTTTTTCGTTCTTGCTATTTCGGCATGGGGCCAGGGGTGGTTCATTCGAATGGGTCCGCAACGGGTGATTTTGTATTTGGGGCCTCCCATGTGTTTATTGACGGCGCGAGTCTTGGAAGAAATCCAGGTTCGTCGCCCGCGATTGGTAAGGGCTTATGTGGGGATTGCGGTCGTGTGTGGGGTCGTGTCTCTATCTGTTGCGACGTTCGCATTTCAGGGGCCGTTGGGTCACGACCCGCATGACGGCGCGTTTCATGATTATCATTCGGAGGTGATGACGGCGGCTGATGAAGAATGTTTGGCCGCGTTGGGTGAGGGGCGGGTTGTTGCGCCGACGACGTTGCCTTCGTTTGGGGACATCATCAGCGTTCGGGGAAATTCAGTACTGTATGGGATGGCGGCGTTGGAGTTTTCGGATCGGTTGTATTGGGAAATCGCGGAAGCCGTTGATCGATTTTACAGCGCGGAGGCGACCGATGAGGAGCGACGTAAGATCGCAGACGAATGGCAGTTTGAATGGGTGTATTGTCCGGATACGACGCCGATTGATCCGGTGGCGTTGGAAAAATTGAAGGAGGCTGATTGGTTGGAAGTGGTTGCTGAATCTGGTCAGGCGGCCTTGTTGAAAAGGCTTTAACGGGGATTTTTCTATTTTGGGGTTTCTAGCCAGTAGGTGTGGTAGGGCATGTAGCCGAGGATGTTTGGGATGAAGTTTTTGACTTCGGGGGCGATAAGGAATGGTTTGGTGTAGTGGTAGATGGGGATGATGGGGGCTTCCTGGGTGAGGATTAGCTCGGCTTTTTGGAAGAGTTCGTAGCGTGCGGTTGGATCGGCCGTACGGAATGATTCTTCGACGAGGGCGTCGTATTCGGCGTTGGACCAGCCGGTTCGATTGTTCCCGTTGCCGGTGGTGAAACATTCGAGGAAGTTGATGGGGTCGACGAAGTCTCCGATCCATCCGGCTCGGGCGACGTCGTAGTTCATGGTTTCGTTAGACGTGTTAGAGAGGTAGACTTTCCAGTCCTGGTTTTCGATTTGGACGTCGATGTTGAGGGTATTGCGCCACATTTCCTGGATGGCTACAGCGATGATTTTGTGTTTTTCAGCGGTGTTGTAGAGGAGGGCGAAAGTGGGAAACCCTTCACCATTGGGATAGCCTGCTTCGGCCAGTAGGGCTTTGGCGGCTTCGGGGTCGTAAGGAATTGAGGCGGTTGCCGTAAACCCGTTAACGTTGGGAGGGGTGAGGAATCCTGCGGAGGTTTCCCCTCCGTGTAGGATTTTGCTGGTGATGGAGTCGCGGTCGACGGCCATCGCTAGCGCGAGTCTCACTTTGGGATCGCCGAAGGGTTCGCGTTTGATGTTGACGCGGTAAAAGTAGCTGCCGATCCACGGGTCGGTGCGTATAAGTGACGGATTTTCGCGGAGCCAGACGGGGACTCGGGGTACGAGCACGTTTTCGGTGACGTGGAGATCCGCGGCTCGGAACATGCGGTCTTCGGTTTGTTCATCGGGGACGGGGTAAAAATTTACGCCTTTCAGTTTTATGTTCGCCCGGTCCCAGTAGTGTGGGTTGGTCCGCATTTCCATCACGTCGTTGGGTCTCCAATCGGCGAGATTAAATGGACCGTTGGAGACGATGTTTTCGGGTCGGGTCCAGGGGGTATTACGTTCGTCGAATTTTCCGTGGGCTTCGATAGTGGCTTGATGGACGGGGAACCAGCTGTAGTGGATGTGGAGTTGGAGGAAGTATGGCGTGGGGTTATCGAGGGTGACTTCGACGGTGTGGTCGTCGATAACGCGACAGCCGACTTGTTCAAAATCTTTGAGGGTGCCTTCCTTGTAGGCGCGGGCGTTTTTCATGGAGTAGAGCATGTAGCTGTATTCTGCGGCGAGGGTGGGCGTGAGCATTCGTTTCCAGGCGTAGGTGAAGTCTTTCGCGGTGAGGGGTTCGCCGTTGGACCATTTTGCAGTTTCACGAATGTGGAAGGTATAGACTTTTTGATCGTCTGAGACGTCCCAGGATTCGGCGACGGCGGGGATGGGCGAAAGATCTTCGGGGTTCATGCCGACCAGTCCTTCGAATAGTGCAACGAGGAGATGGTGTTCGGGTACGCCGGTGACGATGTGGGGATCGAGTCCTTCGGGTTCGGCTCCGTTCCCGACCATGAGAATTTGGTCGTCGATCATGGTGAGGGCTTTTTCGGTGTCTCGATCGGTGGAATTTCCGCACCCGGTTAATGCCAATAGTGAGACGATTCCTAAAGCAGCGATATATTTCACGAGGAGACCTTTCCGATTGAAGGATAGTAAAAACAGTTGTGACTTCATGGTAACAAAAATTGGTTCGGAATGTATTTTCGAGTTCGGTAACTATTTGGTATTATGGATGTCTTGCAAAAGGTAATAGACAGGAGTTTCGCTTGAGTATTGTCGTTTTTGATGAAGGCTATGTTGAGCGCATGTGGGGCGGTACGAAGCTGCGGACGGTGTATGGGAAGGAAACTCCTATGGGTCAGCCGATTGGTGAAGCGTGGATGATTGCGGACCATCCGGAACATGTGAGTCGAGTGATCGGAGGTCGGCGAGAGGGAAAAACGCTTCGTGAATTGATGGTTTCGGACGCTGAGCGGCTCTTGGGAAATCTGGCGAAACCCACGGTTCATGGACGATTTCCGCTTTTGCTTAAGTTATTGGATGCCGGAGACAA
>Ga0315336_1000841_pt1 | contig 71264 bp, 67 predicted proteins | sample ASW5metaG_FD_204512 | JGI IMG/M metagenome (GOLD analysis project Ga0315336, IMG submission 204512) | Ammonia-oxidizing marine archaeal communities from Monterey Bay, California, United States - ASW #5 | ecosystem: Environmental > Aquatic > Marine > Intertidal zone | place: USA: California... | reverse complement strand
GCATATGCAATCTCGCGCGACAGGGCGCCGAGATACTCCTGTTCGGGAATATGCCTGACGATGTGGACGTTGAAGTCGCAGTAGGGGCACTTCTGCGAGCAGTACGGGAGGTGGATGTAGACCGCGAGGCCGGCAAGCCCACTGGTGGGCGGCTCGCTCAGAAGTATTTTCTCATCACACCGACGACGACACCGCGTATCTCTATGGGGCGATCACGCACCATGATCGGCTCGTACTTCGGGTTCGCCGGTTGCAGTCGGATCTGGCCGTCGGATTCGCGATAGAAACGCTTCACCGTCGCTTCGCCCTCGATGTCGGCGACTACCATGTCGCCGTTATCGGGCTGCGGCCGTTCCTCGATGATGATGTGATCGCCGTCGAGAATGCCTTCGTCGATCATCGAGTCGCCCGATACTTTCAGCGCGAATGTATTGCTGCGCCTAACGTAGCTCTCGGGGACTTCGATGGCGTCGCTGCCCTCGATGGCCTCGATGGGCGCGCCGGCGGCCACGCGTCCGAGCAGTGGCAGTTCGATCGCCTTGGGGCGTTTGCGGTGCTGGACCAATTCGATCGCGCGGCTGTGATTCCACTTGCGGCGAATCAGCCCTTTTGCCTCGAGATTTGAGACGTGCTTGTGAACCGTGGCCAGGGACTTGAGCGCAAAGTGCTCGCCGATTTCTTCGAGCGTAGGCGCGTAGCCCTGGTCCTTGATGGTTTCTTCTATGTAGTCGAGGATTTCTCTCTGACGCTTGGTAAGTGTCACTCCGCCGCCCCTTTTCGCGATAACCGCCCGTCGCGTCTTTGCACAGGTTATGCACTTGACGCGTATTCTGTGACGACCCTAGTAAATTGGCCTGCTTGCGCAGATCAGCTGGAAGCCGTCTTAAACTCCACCACCGATATGGCTCGTGCCGGCCAGGACCCCGATTCCGCTCGGATTCCGGTACCGGGTGTCGCCGACGACGAGCCACGTGGTGTTGTGTGTGTGAGTGCCTAGAGAGTAAGCGAAAGTAAGGCGAAGGTCAATAGAATTGATGCGCGTTTTCGTCTTATTGTCGTCGGAGCTTGGCAACGGCTTGGTTGTGCTGGGCCAACGTGACCGAGAAGCGATGCGAACCGTCGCCCTTGGCAACAAAATATAGAAAGTCAGTTGCTTGGGGCGTCAGCGCGGCCGCCAGCGACTCGCGCCCAGGGTTACAGATGGGGCCCGGGGGCAGCCCGTCGCTGGTGTACGTGTTGTAGGGGCTGGGCTCGCGCAGACGCATATGTAGCTGCGTCCCATCCCAAGGAGTGCCTGTCACTTGGAGCCCGTAGATGACCGTCGGATCGGCTTGTAGGCGCATGCCGCGATCGAGTCGGTTGTGGAACACCGACGAGACCAGCGGCCGTTCGTCGCTGAGCGCGGTCTCCTTTTCGATGATCGATGCCACTACCACCGTATCGTGAAGCTTTAGGATCGGCCCCTGGGCGTCCCCCTCTGCCTGCTGCGCGCGACGTACCTCGGCAGAGAGCTCGGCCATCACCTGGCGGAATCGTTGGATCTGCAACCGCACCACGGCCTCGGCCGTCATCCCGGGCGTGAGATTGTACGTGTCGGGAAATAGATAGCCCTCGGCGCAGTTGCTCTCGGCAGGGACACCCAGAGTGCCGAGCAGCTCGTGATCGCACGCAGCGCGGCGATAGGCGGCCGCGTCGGCCAGCTCCGCCTCGTCGAGCAAGTCGGCCACCTGATAGAGAGTCAGGCCTTCCGCAATCGTGATCGGGCGTGTGGGGCGCGGCGATCGAATCAGTTCCTCGATGACCCTCTCGGGTGTCATCGCGCCCTTGAACACGTGTTCGCCGAAGCGGATTTCCCGATCCAGGCCGCTCATGCGTACGAGGAACTGCATCACGCGCTCGTTGCGAACGACGCCGTGGCGTGCCAACGCCGAAACCGTCTCGCGGGCGGTGGTGCCGGCCTCGATCTCGATGGTTACCGGCGGCTGTATCTGCACCGGCGCATTCGCAAGGAAGAAGAAGTACCAGCTGACAACGACAGTACTCAGGGCAAAGGCGGCTATGAGCCGGAACTTCATGGCAGCGGGCTCCCGGATTGCGTGTCCATGTATGCTTGGAGAATCAACGTTGCCGCCATCTTATCGATAACCTCGCGTCGGCGTCCACGTCGTACGCCGGACTCAATCAGCATACGCTTGCTCTGGGCCGTCGTGAGGCGCTCGTCTTGGTATACCACGTCGACGCCCGTTCGTTTGGTGAAGGCCTCGCAGAAATGCCGCACGCGATCCGCCTGTTCGCCTTCTTCGCCGCTCATTAGCAGTGGCAGCCCGGCTACAGCACACTCGATATCGTATTCTTCGACCAGTTTCATGATGCGGGCAGAGTCCTTGTCGAGCGATTTCCGAGCGACAACACCGAGCGGTTGAGCGGTCATTCTCAGTCCGTCGCTTACCGCTACGCCGATGCGCTTATCGCCCACATCGAGGCCTACCAATCGCTTGATCATCGCTTAGTCGGATCGGGCGTGCCCGCCGTAGATCGGGCGAAGGCTAACGGCGGCGGATCAGGCATACAACCGGCCGCCACAAAGCGCGCCGCGGACAGCCGCCAATAACGCTTCGCGCCGTGTGTAAGTGCCGCGATTTTATTGACTTCTGGAGTTCCGGTAGGCAACCTGAACCAGTGTGCCCGCGTCGTGCAAGTGCTTGGCATAGCTAGCTTATGTGCATGAGCGGAGGGAGCTTTTGCGGTTCACTGATTGGGGGCACTCGGGAGCCTCGGTTGGTGCATCTTGAACGGCCGGAGAGGCGACGGCAGGCCGCGTGGTCGAGCAGCGGTGTTGTGGAGTGAGGAGGAGGCTACTTGATCCTGGTGCCTGGAAGATCCTGAGCCATTGGATTACCAGTCCGTCTGCTTTGATGATCGTCGGTGCACTTGCCGGCGTACTCTCCCTTTCCGATTACAGAGTAGACGTTGATACCGTTGCGAGTCTGCCGACACCGGACTGGACATCGCAGGACCAGATCGCAAGGCTGACTGAACCCGCACGCAGCGCGCAGCGTATTGTAGCCAAGCGGCGCGACCGCGGTGTTGCCAATACCCAACGCCCGGCGCGCAACGTCGGGATGATCGCGTGCGCTGCGCAATCGGTTCTTGCCCCAGAGCCCCTCGAGTACGGTTTGTGTGTTCACTCGGAGTCCAGCGAGCCGATTGTTCTCGCCAAGACCGCGCCGACGCCGACCGAGCCGGTGGTTGCCGGCGAAACGGCGGGTCCCGAACTTCCTCTCGGCGTCGCCGTTGCCCGCGGCCATGTCGCAACAGATGACGACAGAGACTTCGAACATTGGCCTGGCTCGGCCGAGCTAGGCGAGCTGGCGGCTGTGCCGCACGGCCCCGAGATACCTGATGCGCTGATTCTCGCCCGTGCCGCCGAGCGCCTAGCCGACGAGAACGCGCGCATCGCGGCCGCACGTTTGGCGAAACGCGCTCGCGCTGCCGAGAGCGAATGGCTCGACGAGCACCAGCACTTGGTCGATGAGGGGCGGTCTCTTTCAGCCGAATTCACGGCCGCAGCCCAGCAGATCGCGCGCGAGCAAGCTGACGAGCGAGCGAAGGAAAAAGCCCGACTGCTCGAACAGGCGGACGCCGAGGCCGGCCTTGTGATGCTTGCCGCAAGACGGGTTGCCGGTGAACGCATGCTTGCGTTGATCGAAGCCGATGCCGAGGCAGCATTGGTTCTGATGCAGGCCAAGGCTGCGGCCGATGCACGCGCCGAAAAGGCGATGCGCGAAGCCATGCAGGCCAAGGCCGAAGCGGCCCTTGAATTGGCCGAGGCGAAAGCCGACGCGGATGCCCGGGCCGAAGCTATCGAGCGCGAGCGAATCGAAGCGGAAGCCGAAGCCGCGCTGGTATTGCTCGACGCAAAGGCGAAGGCCGATGCCCTGGCCGAACAGGCAAGAATGGAAGCGGTCGCCGAGGCCGCCCGCGAAGTTGCTCGTACGAAGGCGCTTGCGGATGCGCGTGCCGAGGCTGCCGAGCGGGCTTTCGTCGAAGCCGAGGTGGAAGCGATCGCCGTCATGCTCGAAGCGAAAGCACGTGCCGAGGCGCGTGCCGACGAAGCCAAGCGCGCATTCTTCGAGGCTGATGCGGAAGCAGCTCTGGTGATGGAAAACGCGAAGGCTGCGGCTGATGCGAAGGCCGAGGCCCGCATGGTCGCGTTGATCGAAGCAGACGCCGAGGCGGCGCTTACGATGGACGCATCTCGAGTCGAAGCGGCACGCGTTACCGAGATTGCGCTCAGTCTTCCCGTCGGACCTCCGTTACCTTCGTTCTTGGAGATCTGTCGTGCTCGGTTTGAAGACCCGTTGGGCTTCGGCGATCAGACGCTTTGGGTCGTTGGCGACCAAGCTGATACAGGCGACGAGCTACAGATGACGGTGTACGTCACCGCCGATGGCAAGGAAGTCGATTACGACCCCGAAGCCGGTCGTGTGCTTCCGTTCGATCCGCTTACGGTGAGGCCGTTTGACGGCGACGGTGAGTCGAAGACGCGACGCGCGTTCGAAGTGATGCTGGCGGCAGACGACGGCCTGCATACCGTTCGCTACATCAAAGAACTCAATCACGAGTTGCGCAGCGGCGAGACGCTTTCCGAAGTGCTGTCAGCAGCCGGTTTGAACGCAGCCCAAGTAGATCGTTGGGTGCGTGCTACGCAGACGGTCTATGACAGCAATCGTGTATACGCCGGCCAGGAGATCAAGCTTACCGTCGATATGCCCGATCGAATCCTCAAGCGGATTCGGCTCGAAGCGGGTCGCAATGCACTGATCTTCGTCGAGACTAACGGCGAGCGAGTGCTGGCGCGCAAGCAAGACATCATCTACGAACGCGGTCTGCGGGTCGTCGAGGCGACGATCGATAGCAGCCTCTACGTGTCGGCGATCGAGAAGCGCATACCGGATCGCATCATCTCCGACATGGCTGAGATTCTGGGTTGGGATATTAACTTCGGTCGCGACCTGAGACCGGGTTCATCGTTCCGCGCAATCTATGAGCAGCTGACCCGCGTCGATACCGACGAAACCATCTCCGGGCGCGTCCTTGCAATCGAAGTCGCTAACCGCGGAAAGCTGTACGAAGGCTTCTATTTCGAACGCGGCGAGCACGGTGCGGGTGGGTACTTCGATCGCGACGGTGAGTCGCTCGGTCGTCGCTTCCTGCGCTTTCCCGTGTCGTACTCACGCATTTCGTCTCCGTTCTCCACGGCGCGATACCATCCGGTGCTCAAGCGACGTATTCCGCACTACGGTGTCGACTTTGCCGCTCCTACGGGTACGCCCGTTCGCGCAGTGGCCGACGGTCGTGTTCTCAAGTCCGGCTGGGATCGTGGCAACGGTCGCTTCGTGAAGATTCGCCACGATGCCGAGTATGAGTCGGGCTATGCGCATCTTTCGCGTATCGCGACAGCCGCGGGTGCAAATGCCAGGGTCAAGAGAGGGCAAGTGATCGGGTACGTAGGCGCTACCGGGCTGGCAACGGGCCCGCACCTGCACTTCGCCATGTATAAAGAGGGTCGGTACATCGATCCGATGAACGCCGAGCTCCCGCGCGGCATTTCGCTTAGTGAGCGTGAGCTTGCCGGGTTCAAGATGAAAGTCGCGATGATGGATCGTGCCTACGCGGAATGGGGTGAGGGCGAGGATCGTTCGACACAGGTGGCCGCGGCCGAAGCGCCCGATTCCGGCGATACACACTGAGCGGTCTGACTTCCCGGTCTGATCCCGCTGCCTTCTCACGGTCTTGCTCACCATGACCAGCGACATCTTTTTCGAGAACGCCCGCAACACCGAAGTCTGGTTGCGACTACCGGTGCTCCAGCCGCGCGTCGGCACGACGGGCAATGACAGAGAGCATTGAGGAGGGAGTCGCCGGATAGGGTGTAGCGCACGTTACCACAGAGGCATCCGCCGCTTCGTTCCATCTTCGTTACCTCGTGCCTAGTGTAGGTCGCTCTCGGCTTTCGGCCGCGGAAACGCGAACCCGGCCGGCTCGAGCACCTTCTGTATATCGGGCGATGAGAAGGAATAGCCCTCACTCGGGAACGAAATGGTGTTTCCTTCGAAGCGGGCTACGAACAAGATGCTGTCGGCTTCTCGGTTGTAGCCGAGCTGCAGAAGCGAATGCGGCGGGATTATTTCTTCGCGCGAGATGTGAAGGTGTTCGGTGTTTATATAGAAGCCCTCGGGCTTGAGCGCGATCAACGCGTCGAGAAACGCCTCATCTTCGACTAGGAAACCGCGGTCGTGAAACTGCCAGCGGTTGTGAGAATTGGCGTGCGGGGTGAGCACGAGCGGCGGCCCCTGCTCGCTGTGGTTGTGAAAATAGACGAGCCGGCCTTCGCCTACGTGTTCGTCGTGTCCGGACAACGATTGGCCGGTGCGATAGAGTCCGCAATCCTGAACTGCCATAGCGCCGGATCATAGACGGAAACCCAAACGCAAACGAGGGCCCGGTCACTCGGACCGGGCCCTCGTTGTGGCTATCGCCTGAGGCGCGGGCTACCTGGTCAAACGTGTAAGAATTCTGTCTGCGAGCTGTGCGAAGACGGCGTCGAGTTCGGTCGGCGTCGGGGCGAACATGAGCGAACCTTTCGGTTGGTTGCCGTCGACGATTCCGCCTTCGTTGGCGATGCGGCGCAGGAAGTCGAGATCGGGTGCGTCGCCCTCGTACTCGGCGTCGGGGTTACCGAGACCGACTGTGTAAATTGTATAGCCGGCGTTACGAATGGTGTTGGCCCACGCTTCGCTCTGGTCGGCGCCGATCTGGCGAATGTTGTCGCCGTTGAGTTGTTCGCCGCCCGGGAGTTCGGCCGGTAGGTGATAGCTGGTCAGGCCCGATCCGTTGCTGGTTAGGACGGGATTACCGGAACTGCTGCTGAAGTAGCGGATCTTGTCTCCGTCCGGGCCTTCGAACAGGCCGCGTACTGACGAGCCTGAGATGTAAGTGGCGACGATGCCGTCGTAGTACTCGGGGCGTGGTGCTGAGAGATCCATGTAGAAGTTGTCGGCGAACGCCGTTGGGCGGCCGTCTGTGAATAGTACGACTACTTTCACCGCGTTCTCTCGGTCCGGCGCGGCGTCCATTTGGGCTTTGGCCAGGCGCAAACCTTCTTCGATATTGGTGTCAGTGATGGCCGAGAGGCCGCTGATCATCGATGTGAGGGAGTCCTTGAAATTTTTCTCGAGCGCGGCCTGTTCTTCGGCCCAGGTCGAGTATGTGACCAGCCCGACCTGATCTACCTGGTCGTTGAAATAGCCGACGAAGCCGTTGGCGGCAGTCTGCATCTCGTCGAATGCGTCGTTGCGCTCGAGCGAGTACGAGAGGTCGAGCACCAGGCTCATGTCCAAGGGGAAGCGCGTTGCTTCGGAGTAGCCTCGGATGTTCATCTTGTGCGCACCCATGATTTTCGCGAAGAACGTCTCGGTCTCGGTGTGGGCCGTCAGCTTTACGCGCAGCGTGTCGATCGTCGGTATGGTCACCGTTGCTTCATACTCGACCGGCATATTGATGCCGCTGAGGTTGGCGCTTGCGACTTCGATGGCGAGATCTCGGATGTCGATCATTGATCCTGCGCTAAAACGGGCTCCGGCCAATGCTCCGGCGTCGACCGCCTTGCTCATACTAGAACTGGCGATGTAGGCGGCTCCGAGGTCGACGGCCAGGCCCAGTGCCATGAGCATCGAGGTCATAACGAAAGAGAACAGCACGATGACCGCGCCTCTCTCGCGCTGTTTCCCTTGGTACCTTGATTGTGTGTTTCGTTCGTTGCGCATGGTCCACCTCCAGTCGGGTGTGGCAAAATTGCTCTTGGCGGTCGATCTAGAAATAGGCGGCCTGGTAGAGCGTGTCGGGATAGAAATCCATACCCAGGCCTTTGATCTCAAAAATGGGTTCGAAATCCTGGACGATTTCCACCGCCATCAGCGTTACGCCGACCGGAAGGCTATCGATGCCCGGTAAGGACGCCGGCCCGTTATTCGCGCCGACCCTACTCAAGAACTCCGTGAGTGCGCCGCTGCCGGCTTGGCTGAAGATCCAGGGGTTGTCGTTGCCGGCGTCGGTGCGACGGATGGTAGAAATGACGACGAATCCATCGGAATCGACATCAAAAACTTCACTGGTACGTACGACCGAATCGATGGCGTCGGCCGGTGTGGTTCCGCGTGATACGAGGTTGGCGGTCTCGCGGCTAAGATCGCTCAGTAGTTGTTGCGCGTAGATCATGCGCGCAAGATCGACCAACCCCACAACCAGGAGAAGCATTATCGGAAGAAGGATCGCGAACTCGGCACCGGCGGTACCGCGCTGTCCCCGGCGTAGTCGCATCATGCCAGCGCCTGGCAGTTGCCGGTTTCGCAGTTCGGAATTTCGAAAATACCGGTGGTGAACTCTTCGTTGCGGTAGCGGGTCGAGCAACGGATTGGAGCCCAGCCGGTATCGAAGATTTTGTTGAGGCCGGGAGTGACGACGCGCAGGTCGTAGCTCACGCGCACCAGAACGATGTCGCCGGGGCCGCCGACACCGGGCGTGAGCGATCCGTCGGGCTCCACAGTGAGGATTGTAACCTGACTCGAATCAAAACCGATCCCGCTCACTTTCTGAAGCATATGGATGATCGAGTCTTCGCGACTCAATAGTGAGCCGGGGTCGTTCGGATCGTCGACCTGATTTCCGGTCACTGCGAAACGCGCCGACTGACTTACTGCGAACTGGATGCGAGATCGCGTTTGGAAGTAATTCGCAAGGTCGAAGACGCCGGACATGAGCATCATGACAATTGAAGAGACCAGCGCCATCTCCAGGACTACTATGCCTCGCTCGGACTTTCTCGTGTTTCGAATCATCATCTGGTGTTGCTTCCGCACTGTGATGTCTGACTTGCAATAGACGTACCGCCGTCGCGTGACGTGGCCGCTATGCGCATCGCCTGCACTGGGTCGTCGGCGATGACGCACGATACTGCTGGGACGGCGGCATATTGCTACCGACGTAGACCCTCAAGATGAGACGTATGCGCTCTGACATGTGAAGACCTGGTTGTGACGACTTTGCGCTACCCGCAGCCGTTTTTTCGAAACGATAAGGCGCGCCTCAGCTGCTCTCCGCGCAATGGACTCGCACACGATGCCGAGCGTTCGTGTATGCCCGCCCGCATTGGACCACCTGCGCTATTGTACGGCGCAAACGCCATGGCCTCGCGCGCAACCCGTAAAGTTGTAGCGTTGCAATCACGACGCTGTTTGGACCTCGTTAGACTCTGGGCTTCACCGAGCCGCGTCTTCGGTCATCGAGTGCGCCGAAAACTGTTTCCGTTCGAGCAATGTTTCGGCGCGAATCGAACGAATATCGATAGTTTCGCAGTAGATCGGTGTGGTAGAAGCACGGGCCGAAGAGGGATTATGAAAGTTCCAGCGCAGGTAATAGCCAGCATCTTGTTGTCGCTCGGTGTTTTCACCGGGAGCGCGTTCGCCGCGTTGTCGGCCTCGAGTCCGAACGATCTCTGCGCACCAACGGATGATCCCTGCGTCATCGATCGTGTCTACAACGTCGCGGGAGGGGCCGTCCTCGATTTCGGTGCACGTGCAGTCGAAATTGTCGCCGACGGTCAGTTGCGCACGAACCATCTCGGAATGGTTATCATTTCTCGCAGCTTTGCTGCGCAGGCACAGGCGCGCCCGCTGCGCGCCGTCGGGCCGAGTGGTGGCGTTCGCGAAGGCGGGCACATTGATATTCAGGCTTACGCGCACTGCGCCGGCGACGCGGCGCTTCGGTGTAGCGATGACAGTCAGTGCGACGTCGGCGATACCTGTGACATCGCGTCGGCGTTTGTAAACATTCGCAGCAACGTTGTCGCCTCGGGTGCGATTGCCGGTCGGCTCTCCGTCAGCGCGGACGGCGATGTGACACTTGGCGCAGCGACGAACGTGAAGACGAGAGCATCAGCCGGCGAGGGCGGTTCTGTCGATTTAGTCAGCTCACACGGGAGCGTTCGTGTCACAGGCCGGATCAAGGCCCGAGGCGGCGCTCAGGGTGTGGGCGGCGAGGTGAGTATCGACGCAGACGGCGAGGTCTTGATCGACGGGAATGTCGATCTCCGAGGTGGAGCATACAACGGTGGCTCGTTCGTCGTGCGCTGCTCAGGCAGCACGCGAATCAATCGTCGCATCCGCGCCGGTTCGCGGACCGCCGCTGGGTTCGGTGGCGAAATTACAATCGATTCCGACGCCGGCGTTACGTTGGGTCCGCAGGCTCGTGTGCGCAGCAGTGGCTATGAGTCCGAAGATCTCGCCGGTGGCGGGGGGCACCAAGCGTACCTCTCGGTCAACGGCGATGTCGTATTCGAGTCGGGCTCGGCCGTCGGCGCGTACGGATTCAGACCCAGCGGCTTCGGTGTGTCGGTCGACATTGTGGCGGGCGGATCTGTCGTACTTGCGGGCCGCGTGCGTGTGGGCGCGGGCAACGGTTATGGAGGAGGCCCCATCCTGGAGGTGCACTCGGACGATGCGATTACGATTGCGCCGACCGCCATCATCAAGACGGGTGGGTTGATCGGCGCGCCGGTTCTTCTTCGGGCGCAAACGAGCGTTACGCACGAGGGTTCAATCGAGCTGCGATCGATGAGCGAAGAGTATCTTTACGCTTTGGAGATGGAGGCCGGGCGGAGTGTCGACATCGCGGGAGCTATATCGCTCCACCGCATCGTCGGTTCTTCGGATGCTGAGCCGGGACTGCTCAAGCTCAGCGCATGTGACGTGGCCTTGATGCCTACGGCATTGGTTGAACTGCAGGGCGCGTTTGGTGCGAGTACGATCGCCGCAGTGGGCAGGATCCGTATCGAAGGCGGAGCGCGGTTGCTCGCAGATATGGATACCGGTTCGCACACGATAGTGGTCGCAGAACATACGCCTGCGCCGGTTATCGATGGCACGGTCGTGCCTGCTGCTGTGATTGTCGTGGATCCGCTGCTCGATACGCTCGAATGTCTGTGCGGCGATGGTGAACTCGACGGCGGCGAAGAGTGCGACGACGGCAACGTGGCTTCCGGAGACGGATGCTCGGACATCTGCGAATGCGAAGGCGCGTTCCCTAGCTCCTGTCCTCGGGCGATGGACATCGTCAGTTTGGCTCCGGCCGGCGACGTCTGTGCGACGAACGCCGACTGTGCCGCCGACTACTGCGATTCCGAGCTCGGTCGCTGTGTGGCGGCGTCGCAACACGCCGTAGGTTGGACCGGGCTCGCGCACAATCGCGACGGCGTCGACGGAGCACGGCTGCGCGTGCTTCTGGACTGCGGCAATAGCGATCCCTGCGGCGAATGCACGATCACCGGCGTCGATCCTGACCCTGGAAATTGTCGTTGTGCGAACGACAACAGACAGGTCTGCGACGAGCCGTTCAGTGCGGATGCCGACGACTGCGGCGGCGACATCTGCAACTGTTATCTGGGACCGCCGGAGCCCATTTCCGCCGGAAACACGCCGACATGTGAAGTACCGAGCTTGGCAGTTGATGTAAGCGGTACGGTGAACGTGGATACGGGCGAGCGATTGATGGCCGTGCGTCTGCAGGTCGAGAAGTATCTGGGCATCAACCTCTTCTTGCCCTGTCCGTACTGCGACGGAGATACGGTGGCGGGAGACGGCCTGCGAGATGGCGTCTGCATGGGTCGAGGCCCGAGCGAAGGACTCAGTTGCGATGCCGACGCTGTTGCGAGGAGCTTTCCCGCGCCGGGTGGCGCTGGCTCGAGCCTTGATTGCATGCCCGACCCAGGCAAAAACGTCACCGGCACGGGCCTGAGACACGCGTACAGTGAAAGCACCGGAACCGACTCACTCGGCCTCGGTGTTGAGTGCGGCTTTCCGCCATACGTTGCAGAAGATTGTCATTGCGGTCTGTGCAGCAACGACCTAACGGGGCTCATCCCGTGCTCCAGTGACGGCCACTGTCCTGAGGGTGGCATTTGCCAAAGAGTTGGCAACCTAGACCCGCGGCCTAACGACTGCAACGATACCACCCAGTGTGTTGCGCCTGAAGGCGAGTCGGTTGGAGAGTGTGCAACCGGGCCAGACAATTCATTCTGCGATGGCATTCTGCGAGCAAACGGCAAGGGCTTTGTCGGGTGTGTTACGAATGCGGATTGTGACGCCTCTAACATCGGGAAGGACGCCGGGGCCTGTACGATAGTGGTGCCGCGGTCGTGTTTCACCGGTACGATTACCGCCACCGGCATGCCCGATCCGACGCTTCCGATCGTGCAGTCGATCTATTGCAGCGGTCGCACATCAGGAGCCGGCATAAATACGGTATACGGACTCCCCGGCCCGGTACGTCTGATCCAACAGCAGGTGACCACCGCCTACTGCACGACGAATCCAGATGTTCCCTACACGCCTGGTGGAGCATGTCCCTAGCGTTCACTGCGGCGTAGCATCGGTGCGAGAATTCTTGCGGGGCCGTGGCATTCAGATACACCTGAGCGTCGAACGATTCGAAGGCCGTAGGAGCAGTACGTGGGCATATATGTAGTAACCGGAGGAGCCACCGGCATCGGCGGTGCGATCAAAGAGGCGCTGCGCGCAGACGGCCATGAGGTCATCGTCGTTGATATCAAAGAAGCCGACGTCTCGGCTGACTTGAGTACGGCTGAGGGACGCGATGCGGCCATCGCCGGGATCAAAGAGCGTGCACCCGACGGTATCGACGGCCTCGTTACTGCAGCCGGTGTCGGCGCCCACGTGCCCGACCAGACGCTGATCGTAAAGCTCAACTACTTCGGGACTGTCGACTTGGTTTCAGCACTCGAAGACGATTTGGTGAAGAAACAGGGTGTGGTGCTGCTCGTTTCTTCCGAGTCCGCGTTCAATTCAGGGCTTGATTCCGAATTCATCGAAGCGTTGTACGCGCACGACGAGGCGGCGGCCTGCGCGCGTGTTGAGAAGTTCGAGGGGATTCTCGCCGGCTACACCGCCTATGCCGGCGGCAAGGCGGCAATCGTTCGATGGATGCGCCACAAGACCGCTGAGTTGGCCGCCAAGCAGGTGCGTATCAACGCAGTCGCACCAGGCTACACCGAAACTCCGCTAACGACCGAGGCCAAGTCTTCGGATCTGGCCGAGGTGATGGCAGAGTTCGCGAAATCCATCCCGCTCGGGCGCCCGGGTGTGCCCGAAGATATTGCCAACGGTGCGATGTTTTTGCTGAGCGACAAGGCGACGTGGATTACCGGCAACACGCTGCACATCGACGGCGGTCACGATGCAATGCAGCGCCCCGATCGGGTGGCCTGAACCAAATACCTATTCTTCATGGTCCTTACCGGCACACGACCTGTGTCGAATTGTCAGCTTGTCTGATTAAACTTCGGTCGGCGTTTCTCGAGAAAGGCCATCATGCCTTCGATTTGATCCGCCGTTCCGAAGGTTTCTATAACGGCCCGACGCTCGGCGGCCAGCCCCTCTTCGAGTGACTTCTCACCGGCGCCCACCACGGCGTTGAGCACGCCGGCGACGGCGAGTGCCGGCATACTGGCGAGCTCTTGCGCGAGTGCATCGGCGCGATCGAACAATTCACCGATCGGCCATACTTCGTTTACCAGCCCGATGCGCAGTGCCTCGGGTCCAGAGATCTTCTTCGCGCGCAGGATCATATCGAGCGCCTGGTCGCGTCCGACGCATCGGGTAAGCCGCGCGCTACCGCCCCAGGCCGGCACGGTACCGAGATCCATCTCGGGCAGCCCGATCTGGGCACCGTCTTCGGCTGCCATGCGGAAGTGGCAGGCCAGCGGGAGCTCGAGGCCGCCGCCCAGGCAGTATCCATAGAGGAGCGCTATGACCGGCTTTGATAGATTCTCGATCGCGGCGAGGACGCGCAATCTTTGGTCGAACACGGCCTCGGCACTGCCCATGCGTTTGATACCGTCGGGGAGCTGTTTGAGATTCATGCCGACCGAGAAGTTCTCGTTGCCGGCGCCGCGAATGACGATCGCGCGTACGCTCTTGTCGGTTTTGACGCGCTCGATCTCGGCTTCGAGCGCGTCCATGAACTCGAGCCCCATGCGGTTGCGGGGGGCGTCGTTGATGAGAATCGTCTCGACGGCGCCGCTGCGCTCGACCAAGAGCGCGGGCTTGTCGGCTTCGTGGGCTGCGTCGGATTGGCTGGTTTTGCTGGACTCGGACATGTGCTGCTCCTTCGGCCGAGTATTCTAGGTGCGATGGGCCGGTACGCAAAGATCGCCTTGCCGCGACGTAGTGTGGCCAGTACCGTCCGGGGAACGGAGTCACTTATGAACCTCATCCAGATCACCCGCGTTTTGAGCCTTTCTCTCATTGTATGGGGCGTCATAGCGCTTCTGATGCCCCGACAGGTGGCGGACGTGCTCGGCTTGGCCATCGAAGTCGGCTCGGGCAACGGCTACGCCGAGATCGGCGCCGGGCAGGGCGGTATGTCGCTCGCGCTGGGCGCCATTGGGCTTTACGCCGCGCGCTTCGGCGAGGAATCGGCCCCGGCTCTGCTCTCGGCACTCGGCGTCCTCTTCTTCGGGGTCGCCTTCGGACGGGTCTTCGTCGCGCTCGTCACCTCACCCGAACCGGCCGGCATGACCGCCTGGGCCTTCGTCGTCGTCGAGATCGCCATAGGGATGGTTTACTTCTTGGCCGGGCGCACGGTCGACTCGGTTTGAGCGCGCTGGCTCGCCTGATTGCGACCGGCTTCTACACGGGATACGCGCCGGTGGCCTCGGGTACGTTCGGCACGCTGCCGGGTGTGGTGATCGCCGTCGCAATGGCGGCGTACCTGGCACCGGCCGCCTACACGGCCACACTGGCCGTCATCATCGTCGTGTGCGTCTGGGCGGCCGACCGCCATGCCGCCGAGCTCGAGATCAAAGATCCATCGGTCATCGTCAGCGACGAGGTCGCGGGCATGTTGGTGGCCATCGCCTACCTACCGATTACGCCGTTAACGGTGTTAGCTGCGTTCCTTTTGTTCAGGTTTTTCGACATCTTGAAGCCGCCGCCCATACGGCAGGCCGAAGCACTGCCGGGAGGGATCGGTATCTGCGCCGACGATCTGTTAGCGGGTCTGGTCTCCAATCTGCTGCTGCGCGGGGCGATCATGTGGGAGCTGCTCCCGGTGGCCTAAGGAGCCGTGGTGTTGTCGTTTTTGAAGTTTTTTGCCTTTTTCACGCCCGGGGACGAAAATAAAGCGAAAGTCCTCGCGGTTCGTGTTAAACAAAGCCCTGCCCGCCCGCTTTTCTATTTTTTTTGTTTGCAGGGTCCCGTTTTGACCCCCTTGGCGTGAGAGAAGTAGAGAACGAGCTAGTGGCCGACACGAATTCCAGCGAAACAGCGAAACCGACAGTGGCAATCCTCAGTACAGGCGACGAAGTCGTGGGCGGGCGTACCGTCGATACTAACGCGACCTACATCGCCGACCAGGTCAGCAACCTGGGGCTCGAAGTCGTCTCCAACATCACCGTGGGCGACTACGTCGACCGCATTGCCTGGGCCTGGGATGAACTGCTCGCACAGGCCGACGTCGTGATCTCCACCGGCGGCCTCGGCCCTACGGCTGACGATCTGACCAATGAGACGCTCGCGCGCGTGGCTGGTGTGCCTCAAGTGCGAAACGAGGAGCAGGCCGCCAAAATCCGAGGCTTTTTCGAAGCCGTCGGCCGAGACATGCCCGAGAACAATCTGAAGCAGGCCGATCTGCCCGAGGGGGCGGTTGTGGTCCCGAACGACCTGGGCACTGCGCCCGGCTACCGGCTCGAGATGCCGCGCAACGGGCGCCGACCGGTGGGCATCGTGCTGCCGGGGGTCCCGCGCGAGATGAAGCCCATGATGCAAGAACAGGTACTTCCGTGGTTGGCATCGCTCGCGGGCGGCGATCATGTGGTGCAATCGCGCACCTTTCAAACTTTCGGTATGAGCGAGTCGGGTGTCGACGAACTCGTCGCCGGCATCGTCGATCCCAGCGAAGGCCGGATCGCGTTTCGCGCCTCGTTCCCGATCATCTCGGTACGCCTGACGGTCTCGGGGCCCGCAGCCGAGTGCGAGGCCCGGCTTGCGCGACTGGGCGACGCGATGGCCGAGCGCTTGGGCGAGACCATCTATGCTGAAGGCGACGTTAGTATGGAGCAGAAGGTGGGAGAGCTCTTGCTGGCCGCCGGTAAGTCGGTTGCGACCGCTGAGTCATGCACAGGCGGTCTGATCGGCAGCCGTATAACAGACGTCCCCGGCAGCTCCGGTTATTACGTTGGTGGCGTTGTGGCCTATAGCAACGATGTGAAACAAGGCCTGGGAGTGTCACCACAAACCCTACTCAGCCACGGTGCTGTCAGTGAAGAGACGGCCCGAGAAATGGCAGCCGGTGTTCGAGAGAGCACGGGCGCAGACATCGCCATCGCCACCACCGGCGTTGCCGGTCCGGGCGGCGGTACCGAAGCCAAGCCTGTGGGCACTGTGGCGATCGCGATTGCTACCGGCGAGAACGATGTGAAATCGAGAATGTACCAGCTCTGGGGCACGCGCGATTGGATCAAGGTGCTCACCTCTCAAATCGCACTCGACTGGATCCGTCGTCAATTGCTCGGGCTGGATCCCCTCGATTCAAACTTCGGCAGACGCGCAGGAGCGAAGGCTAGCAAGCAATAGCAACTATTAGACGAGCGGGGTCAGGCGGCGCACAGTACGAGCGCTTTTCGCTGGCGGCCGCAGCGTAGACTTTTTAGGTTAGTTAAGCAGGAGGAAGGGAAGATGTCCGTGGAAGAAAGATACAAAGCGTTGGATTTGGCCGTAGAGCAAATTGAGAAGGCGTTCGGGAAAGGTTCGGTGATGCGGCTGGGTGACGACGTCGGCACGGGTGATCACCCGTGCATATCGACGGGCTCGTTGGGGCTGGATGTAGCACTCGGTATCGGTGGACTCCCGCAAGGCCGTGTGGTCGAGATCTATGGACCGGAATCTTCGGGTAAGACGACGCTGGCTCTTCAGACCATCGCTCAATCGCAGTGCAAGGGCGGTATCGCGGCGTTCATTGATGCAGAGCATGCGCTGGACGTCACCTATGCCCGTCGCTTGGGTGTAAAGACCAGTGATCTTCTCATTTCGCAGCCCGATAGCGGCGAGCAGGCGCTGGAAATCGCTGAAACGCTGGTGCGTAGCGGTGCCGTCGACGTTCTCGTCGTAGATTCTGTTGCAGCCCTCGTGCCTCGCGCCGAAATTGAAGGCGAGATGGGCGATTCACATATGGGCCTTCAGGCCCGCCTCATGTCGCAGGCACTGCGTAAACTGACCGCTACGATCTCGCGTTCGAATACGTTGGTGGTCTTCATCAACCAGATTCGCATGAAGATCGGCGTGATGTTCGGTAGCCCAGAGACAACCACCGGTGGTAACGCACTTAAATTCTACGCAACGGTGCGTCTCGACATCCGTCGCATTGGCGCGATCAAGCAGGGCGACCAGGTAGTGGGTAACCGAACCCGGGTGCGGGTCGTGAAAAACAAAGTTGCGCCGCCGTTTAGAGAATCCGAATTCGACATCATGTACGGGATCGGTATCAACAAGGCTGGCGAGTTGCTCGATCTCGGATCGGAAATCGGTATCGTCGAAAAGAGCGGTTCTTGGTACTCCTACGGCAAAGATCGGCTGGGCCAAGGGCGTGACAATTCGTGCGAGTTCCTGCGCGAGAATCCCAAGATGTGTAATGAAATCGAATCGAAGGTTCGAGAAGGGCTTGGTCTCAAGCCGCTGCAAGCACCGCTGAGTGTGATCGAAGGGGGCGCCGGTTCCACAAAAGCGGTCGACGAAGGCGAGGCTGCCGAGAAGAAAGGCGCAAAGAAGGCGCGAGCGGCCAAGTAGCCCCGCAGCCCCTTGCCTCGAAATAGACAAACGGCCGGTGGCGATGATGCGACGTACGCATCGTCGCCATTCGCCGTGGTTCCAGGAGATCAACAGCCACCGGTCGAGTCCCCTGTAGTCGAGTCCCCTATAAAGGAAGCCGCGTTGGCCATGCTCGGGCGGCGCAGTCAGTCCGCTCGAGGGCTGCGTGAAAAGCTGCTGCGCAAGTTTTCCGAGAAATCCGGCGGTGAGATTGAGGACGTGATCGCGCGGTTCTGCGAATTGGGCCTTCTCGACGATATGGCCTACGCGGAGACGTTCGCACGCGATCGTTTTCTCCGCGCGGGCTACGGGCGGCGTCGGATCGAGCAGGATCTAGAGCGCAAAGGGGTCGCGTCGGCTGACATCCGGGCCGTGCTGGATCGGGTCGTCGATGAGTCCACCGAGCGTCAGATGGCCGAGTGTGCGCTCGAGCGATTTCGCGCTCGTCGGGCCCACGTCAAAGACCCCCAGAAGACACGTGAGGCGTCGTTTCGCCACCTGATCGGGCGCGGCTTCTCCGTGGCGCTCGTACGTGACTTGCTCGCCGTTTCCTAGTAATCACCTCGGACTAGCATGACCGGCTCCGATGTAAGGGCGAGCTTCCTAGACTTCTTCAAGTCGAAGGATCATCTCATCATTCCCAGTGCACCGATCATTCCGGTCGGCGACCCGACGTTGATGTTTACCAACGCCGGGATGGTCCAATTCAAGGACATCTTCCTCGGGAACAGCGCGCCCAAGCATACGCGCGTTGCCGATACGCAGAAGTGCCTGCGCATATCAGGCAAGCACAACGACCTCGAAGAGGTGGGGCGCGATACCTACCACCATACGTTTTTCGAAATGCTCGGTAACTGGTCGTTCGGCGACTACTACAAGGCCGAGGCGATCGAATGGGCTTGGGAGTTGCTGACGAAGCAGTGGGATTTGCCCGTCGACAAGCTCTACGCCACGGTCTATCGCACCGATGAGGACGCCGAGAAGCTTTGGCGCAAGATCAGTTCATTGCCCGCGGAGCGCATCCAGCGTTTCGACGAGAAAGACAACTTTTGGGAGATGGGGGAGACCGGGCCTTGCGGGCCCTGTTCCGAGATCCACATCGATCGAGGCGACGGCGCGTGCGACAAGAAACACATCAAGGGGCACGTGTGCGCCGTGAATGCCGGCTGTGCGCGCTATATCGAGCTATGGAACCTGGTCTTCATCCAGTATACGCGCGATGAAGAGGGCAACTTGCACGAGTTGCCGGCCAAGCATGTCGATACCGGTATGGGGCTGGAACGCGTGGCGGCGGTGTTGGAGAACGTCGACGGTAACTACGACGGGACCCTCTTGAGAAGGATCATCGCCGATACCGAGAAGCTATCCGGTCGCGGTTATGGCGGTGATCTCGAAGCCGATATCTCGTTTCGCGTACTTGCCGATCACAGCCGCGCAGTGTCGTTCATGGTGGCCGACGGTATCGATCCATCGAACGAAGGCCGCGGATACGTATTGCGTCGACTTCTTCGTCGCGCCGCACGTCACGGGAAGGGCATCGGACTGGACGAGCCGTTCTTCCACAAAGTGTGTGAGTCGGTCATCGCACAGATGGGCGAGGTGTTTCCTGAACTCGTCGAACATCGCGATCGCATTGTCGATCAGGTGCTCGGAGAAGAAGAACGATTCCAGACCACGCTCGACCGCGGGCTCGTTCATCTCGACGACGCGATTGCGAGCCTCGGCAACGGCGAGACTGTTTTAGCCGGCGACGTGGCGTTTGGACTCTACGACACGTACGGATTTCCCGTCGATATGACCGAGGACATTCTGCGTGGGCGTGGCATTACCATCGACCGCGATGGATACGATGCGGCGCTCGAAGCGCAGAAAACGCGTGGCCGAGAAGCCGCAGCCGGTAAGGGCGGCGGCGGAGAGTTTACATTGCTTGTGGCAGCGGCGCGCGACAAGGGCGGCAGCGAGTTCGCCGGTGCGTTCGAAGATGAGTCCGAGTCTGAGATTCTTGCGATGTCGAGCAGCGGCCCGCTTGTCGAGCGCGGCGCCGAGGGGGACGAGCTGGACATCGTAGTGGCACGCACGCCTTTCTACGGCGAGTCCGGCGGCCAGGTGGGCGACTTAGGAACGATCCAAACGAGCTCGGGGGCCGTTCTCGAAATCTTCGATACCCAGAAACCGGCTGCCGACGTGACCGTCCATCGAGCTCGCGTGGTGTCGGGAGAGGTCGCAACGGGCGACGGCGTGCACCTCGCGATCGATGCTGCGCGGCGCCAGGCGATCCGACTCAACCATTCTTCGACCCACGTCTTGCACGCTGCTCTTCGCAACCATCTAGGCTCCGGTGTCCGCCAGGAGGGTTCTTTCGTAGATGCCGAGCGCTTGCGCTTCGACTTCAGCAACAAGGGGCCAGTGTCGGAGGAACAGCTCACCGACATCGAAGCGGAGGTGAACGACGCGATCCGTGCCAATTTGGATGTGGTCGTCGAAGAGATGTCCTACGACGATGCGATTGCAGCCGGCGCGTTAGCATTTTTCGGCGACAAGTATGGCGATGTCGTACGCGTCGTTCAGATGAGCGACTACTCGGTCGAGCTCTGTGGTGGCACGCACGTCGAGCGCACCGGAGATGTCGGACTCCTTGCTATCGTTTCTGAGAGCGGTGTCGCGGCCGGCGTTCGCCGTATCGAAGCGGTGACGGGTGGCGGAGCACTTGCACGAGTCCGCGATCGCGACGGCTTGCTCCGCGAGATTGCACAACTGCTCAAGGCTCCGGAGCACGAGAGTGCGGGCCGGGTAGAAAAGCTGATCGCGGGTGTTCGTGAACTCGAAAAACGCCTGGCGGAACACGAGCAATCGAAGTCCGGCGATATCGTGGCGACAGCCGCAGCCGGAGCGCGCGATATCGGCGGTGCATCTGCCGTGGTAGCGCGACTCGACGGTGTAGAGGCCAAAGCGATGCGTAACGTCAGCGACCAGGTGCGCGACCGCATTGGCTCGGGAGTTGTCGTCCTCATTGCCGAAGGTTCTTCCGGCGTGGCGATTACGGTCGCGGTGACGAAAGACCAGACGGATCGATTCAAAGCGGGTGCTATCATAAAAGAGTTGGCACCGTTGGTAGACGGTCGCGGGGGCGGCAAACCGGACTTCGCACAGGCGGGTGGCAAGAACCCCGCCGGGATCGCTGCCGCTCTGGAGAAGGCAAACGAGCTCCTCCAATAAACTTGAATTCGCCGATGCTCGTCGTCTGCACGAGCTATTTGGGAGTCATGATCGTAATATCAAGGCGCTCGAAGCGTCCGTAGGTGTCAACGTCTCGCTGACCGGTGACGGTGTCGCCATATCGGGCGACGACCACGACATCGAGTTGGCAGGGCGAGTGATCGAACAGCTCTATCAGGTTCTCGGCGAGGGCCATTCGATCGATCCTGAGGACGTCAATCGCGCGGTGGATATGTTGAGCCGTGACCGCAAGGTCAAGCTGCGCGAGGTGATGCTCGACCCCGTCCTGGTAACTTCGGGTCGTAACGGTATCTCCGCCAAGACGATCAACCAACGGCGCTATGTCGAGGCAATGCGTAGCCACGATATCGTGTTCGCGATCGGCCCCGCGGGTACCGGCAAAACCTATCTCGCCATGGCCATGGCGATCTCCGAGCTTCTCAAGGGTCGTTACGATCGCATTATTCTTACACGGCCGGCGGTCGAAGCGGGTGAGCGACTCGGGTTCCTGCCGGGCGATTTAGCTGAGAAGGTCAATCCCTATCTTCGGCCCTTGTACGATGCGCTCTACGATATGGTGCATCCCGACAAGGCCGAACAGATGATCGAGCGCAACGTTGTAGAGGTGGCGCCGTTAGCATTCATGCGCGGGCGAACGCTGAACAAGGCGTTCGTTATTCTCGACGAAGCGCAAAATACGACGCCCGAACAGATGAAGATGTTCTTGACGCGATTGGGATTCAATTCTTGCGCCGTGATCACCGGAGATATTACGCAAGTAGATTTACCCCCGGCCCAAGTCTCAGGCTTGCGCCACGCGCGAGACATACTCGGTGAGATCCCCGATCTGAGTTTCGTGGCGTTCGATCAGCGCGATGTCGTTCGGCATCCGCTCGTGAAGAAGATCATCACTGCCTACGAAAAGGCAGGCGGGCGTACGCCGGATCGTTCCGATTCCGGTGACGACAGTTAAGCCGCAGCACCCAACGCACCATGCCTGTTGATATCAGCTCCAGCGTAGAGACTTCTTCCGATCTCGAGAGGCATCTCGCTCGTGCGGCTGAAGCGCTTCTTGGTGCGCTCGATCACAGCGCCAGCGATCTAGAGGTCGCGCTGGTTTCCGACGATGAGATTGCGGTGCTCAACCGTGACTATCGCGGCAAAGATCGTCCGACCGATGTTCTGTCGTTTCCCCAGCTTGAAGGCGAAGCCGTCATCGATGCGAACGACGAGGTTCACTTGGGAGATATCGTTGTGTCGCTCGAGACCGCCAAACGACAGGCCGACGAGGGCGGTTGGACGCTGGAAGAGGAGACGGCGCGCCTAGTACTGCACGGCCTATTGCATTTGCTGGGTTTCGATCACGAGAACAGCGGCGAAGAAGAAGCGAGCATGAAGGCGGAAGAGTTCAGGCTGGTTTCTGTACTTCGCTCGGCGGGTATCGCCTGCGCGCACGAGCAGACGGACTCCGCGACGTGACCCCCCACAGAACGCTTGCCGTCGTCTCGGGGCTCGCACTCGCGGCGGCCCATCCCGAACCGTCCATCTGGTTTTTCGGCTGGGTCGGCATCGTCCCCCTCCTGTACGCGGTTCGAGGCAAGACGCCGCGCCGCGCGTTTGGGCTCGGTTGGCTCGCCGGCGTGGCACACTTCGCGGCGCTCCTGTACTGGATCGCGCCGACGATCTCGAACTATACGCAGATCACCCAATGGCAGGCGGTGGGCGTGTTGGTGGTGCTGTCTCTCGTTCTGGGTGCGCTCATGGGCGGGTTCGTCTCGGTACTCGAATGGCTCGCAAGCGCAGGCATCTCTCGGGTCGTGGCAGCGCCGGCCCTCTGGGTGGTCTACGAGTGGATGCGCTATTTCGTTCCCGCGCCTTGCCCGTGGTCATTGCTTGGCTATTCGCAGTATACCGTGACGCCGGCGATCCAGATCGCGGATCTTGGTGGCATCTATCTTGTCTCGGCTGTGTTGGCGTTCGTGAACGCAGCGCTTGCCGAACTGTTGCGCGTGGGCGTACGCGCCCGCCCGCGTTTGTTGATCGCAACGCTCGCGGTTCCGCTTCTTACTCTCGTCTACGGCGCAGCTCGCATATCGACGATGGACCGGTTCGAGGGCCGTACGATCCAAATCGGTGTCGCGCAGGCCAGTGTCGCGCAGCAATTCAAATGGGACCGTGCCTATGAGAATTCTACCGTTGCCACCTATTCGCGCCTGACGCGCGAAGCGGCGGCTGCGGGTGCACAGCTCGTCGTTTGGCCGGAGGCGGCCGTGCCGTTCTACGTCCCGCAGGATCTGCGATCACGCGAGCTCGAGCGTCTGTCCGCGTCCACCGGAGTCGAGATGTTCGTCGGTACTCCGGGAGCCGAACAAACAGACGAGGGTATCGTTCACTACAACCGAGCGTGGCATGTGGTACCCGAGCGGGGGCTCGATCGCTCCTACGATAAGATCCAGCTGGTGCCTTTCGGTGAGTATGTGCCGTTCGGCTTTCTGCTCTCTTGGCTGGATCGCGCGGTCGTGGTGATCGGAGATTTTGGTCGCGGAGAAGAATACACGGTGTTCGAGGGGCCGTTGGCGGATAACGGCCAGCGCTCCAGGTTCTCGGGTTTGATCTGCTACGAGGGCATCTTCCCCGGCCTGACACGAGAATTCGTCGCAGTGGGTGCCGAGCTGCTCCTCAATATCAGCAACGACGCCTGGTACGGCTACAGCTCGGCGCCATACCAGCATCTGGCCATGGCATCGGTGCGCGCGGTCGAGAATAGGGTGCCCTTGGTGCGGGCGACGAATACAGGCGTTTCGGCCGTGGTCGATCGCGTGGGCCGCATCCGAGCGGCCACGCCTCTGTTCGAGGAGGCTTGGTTCGTGGAACCGGTCGAGGTTGGCTACGCGGGCTCGGTGTACACGGAGTTCGGCGATTGGTTCCTGTATAGCGCCCTCGGTTTCTTCGTTTTCCTTGTCGCGGTGCGGATTCGTAACGGGGACGTCTTGACCGGCGGATGCAGCGATGGAATTCTGTCGGCGCAATGGAAGCCGCTGAAGCGCAAGACCGATTGACCGCCCTGCAGGAGCGTGTCGAGCTCCTGGGGCGACATCTTTGACCTACCCAATCTGAAGTCTCAGTTCGAAGAGCTAAACGCCAAAAGCCAAGATCCCGCCCTCTGGGACAACAGAGAGGAGGCGGGCCGAGTCCTTCGCGAACGTTCGTCGTGCGAAACGACGATCAAAGAGTTCGAGGAGATCGATCAAGCCACCGGCGATCTCGGCGTGTACCTGGAAATGGCGGGCGAAGGCGATGCCGATGCCCAGGCAGAGTTCGAACGCATTTTGGGGGGGCTCGAGACGCGCGTCGAGAATCTACAAGTACAGCGCATGCTTTCGGGAGAGTATGACGCCAGCAACGCGCTCGTGACGATTCGTCCCGGCGCGGGCGGTACCGAGAGCCAAGATTGGGCCGATATGTTGCTGCGCATGTACCTGATGTGGGCGGAGCGACGTGGGTTCAAGACCAAATTGATCGAGTACAGTCCCGGCGAAGGCGCGGGGATCAAGACAGCGACGTTCAGTCTCGAGGGCGAGTACGCCTACGGCTATATCCGCGCCGAATCAGGGGTCCATCGCTTAGTGCGTATTTCGCCCTTCGACAACGCCGGTCGTAGGCATACCTCGTTCGCGTCGGTCTACGCTTTTCCTGAAATCGATGACGAGATTGAAGTCGAGATCAACGATGACGATTTGCGCATCGATACGTATCGTTCGAGCGGCGCGGGTGGGCAGCACGTAAACAAAACCGATTCGGCGGTGCGTCTGACACATTTTCCAACGGGTATCGTCGTTGCGTGTCAGAACGAGCGCTCACAACACAAGAACAAGGCGCAGGCGATGAAGGTTTTGCGCGCGCGTATCTACGAGCTCGAGCGTCAGAGGCAAGAGGAGCGCTTCGCGGAGATTGGCCCCACCAAGCAAGATGCGGCTTTCGGCAATCAGATTCGATCGTACGTCTTGCAGCCTTACCGTATGGTCAAAGACCTACGCACCGGTGTCGAGGTCGGTAACACCGACGCGGTGCTAAACGGCGACATCGACGGATTCATCAAAGCGTATCTGATGCAATCGGCGGGCGATGACTCGTAAGGCGGAGCACCGGTGAAACGCTACGGCATCACATTCCCGCTGGAGACCGTGCCGCTCGCCGAGCAAAAGCAGTGGGTCGGTGAACTGGAAGATCTCGGCTACACCGATCTTTGGGGCAGCGAGGCGCAGGATCTAGACGGGTTCGTGCCCTTGGCGCTCGCCTCGCAGTGGACGCAAAACATGCGGCTCGGCTGCGCGGTACTGCCCGCGCAAACAAGGGGACCGGCCGTCCTGGCGCAAAGCGCTGCGGCGATGGCATTGGCAGCACCGGGGCGCTTCGTTCTCGGTTTGGGTTGTTCATCGCCCTACATCGTCGAGATGCAGAACGCACGGCCGTTCGAGAACGTGAACGCGACGATGCGTGATGTTGTGCGATTCACCCGCGCGGCACTGGCCGGAGAAGACCCCAATGGCGACTACGAGACGTTCAAGATAGCGGGCTTTCACCTGCGGCGCGCGCTGGATCATCCACCACCGATACTTCTTGCGGCGCTGCGGCCGGCGATGCTCGAGATCGCCGCGCGCGACGGTGACGGTGCGATTCTTCAGTACTTGGTTCCGGAGGACTATTCATTGGTGCTTCCGCTCATCAAGAAGCACGGCGCCGACAAGGAGGTCGCGCAGCGATTGATTGTCTGCCCTAGCGAGAACGCCGATGCGGTTCGCAAGATCGCCCGCTGGAGTATGTCGATCTACATGAGCGTTCCGAACTATCGAAAACACCAGCAATGGCTCGGCAACAGCCACATGTTTGAAGAAATGTGGGCTTGCTTTGATCGCGGTGACTTAAAGGCTGCACGGCGGGCAATTCCTGACGATGTGGTAGACCGGTACTATATTCACGGCAGCTCCGGGGCGATCAAAGATCGTATTGCGCAGTACGTCGACGCAGGGCTCGAAACACCCATCTTGGCTCTGGTCGAGAATGTTGTGGATCCGATCGAAGGGTCGCGCCTTCTCGCGCCCAACTAAGAAACCCGTACGGCGGCGCGCGCCATCCGGTGCGAGGCCTCATCGATTTCCGCCTCGGTGATCACGAGCGGTGGTGCGAGGCGCACCACGCGATCGTCGTGTAACGTCCAGCCCATGATCAGTCCTTCGGTACGGCATTCGCGCGAGAACCGGGCTACGAAGTCCGAGCTGTCCATTTCCAGCCCGAGAAGAAGGCCTACCTGGCGAATTTCTACGAGCCGGTCGCTCGGGAAGGCCGTCCGCAGTCGCTGGGCGAATGCGGCGCCGATTTCGCTCGCGCGAGCGGGCAGGTCGTCGCGAACGATGATGTCGAGCGATGCGAGGCCGGCGGCGCAAGACAAGGGGTGACCGCCGAAGGTAGTCACGTGACCGAGAGGTGGATCTTCGGCGAGTGTGCGCATCAATTTTTTCGATGAGATGAACGCGCCGAGCGGCAAGCCGCCGCCGAGCGCTTTTGCGAGCAAGAGAACGTCGGGGACGGCGTCTTCACGCTCGAACGCAAAAAGACTACCGGTGCGACCGAGCCCGGTGATGACCTCGTCGAATATGAGCAACGTGCCGGTTTCGGTGCAGCGCGCGCGCACGGCGGCCAAAAAACCCGCTTCCGGGAGCACGACGCCGGCTTCGGCCTGTATCGGTTCGACGATAACGGCGGCGGTTCGTTCATCGATCGCGTCGAGTGATTTGGAATCGTTGAAGCCGAGAAAATCCACATCGGGCAGGAGCGGCAGAAACGGATCGCGATAAAGTGGATTGCCGCCGACCGAGACCGCGCCGGTGGTATCGCCGTGAAAACCACCTCGGAATGCCATGATGCCGCTTCGCCCGGTAGCTTTGCGCGCGAGTTTCAACGCGCCCTCGACCGCCTCGGCGCCGGAGTTGGTGAAATATACGTTCGAGAGCCCAGCCGGCAGCAGTCCGGCCAAGCGCGCCGCGAGCGCGACCTGTACCTCTTGTACGAACTCGCCGTACACCATGACATGGTGGTGGCGCCGAGACTGTGTATCGATCGCGGCGAGTATTTCTTCGTTACCGTGGCCCAAGGCCGCAACGCCGATGCCGGCGAGAAGATCGAGATACTCGTTCCCATCCGCCATGGTAATCGAGCAACCGCGTGCGCTATGGACCACGAGCCCCATCGGTGCCAACGAAGTCTGCGCGACGTTGGCGAAGAAGGCACTCAACTGCTCGGTGGGTTTCACGACGGCGCAGGTCTCCAGTCGAGCAGATCGCCGAGGCGCCGGCCGCCATCCTGCTCCCATGCGAGCGGGGGTGCCTGCATGCGCCCGGCAGGGCAAACGAGCGTAGCGCCCGTCGCCGCTTTCAAAGCGTCGATGTGGCTGGGTGCGGCCGCGGTGTCATCAGCCCAATCTAAGGTCAGCCCGAGTCCCGCGATGGGGTAGGGCATCGTTCGAATGGCGCGGACGGTATGTTCGCGATCGGCGGTTGAGGTAACGGTGATGCAGCGCATGCCTGGTCCAGTGCTCGGTGCGGTCTCGGCAGAAGTAACGATGCACCAGGCATCATCGCTACCGCCGAGCGCGAGCGACGCGTTCTCGAGTAGACTGGAAACCTCTGCGCGTTCCAAAAACGCGCGGCGATCGGCTTCGAGCGCTACGGCCTGCCGGCGTCGCGGCCAGCTGCGCTCGTAGGCACTGAGTCCCTCGGCCAGGGCCGAGGACCAGGCATCGATATCGCCTCGATCTTCGACGAATACGGTATGCGGCGTCAGGCAGCCGAGGCCTTCGTACATAGCGATGTCGTGGGCGATGCGCTGGGCCCAGTCGCCCGGTTGCGCATTGCCGTCGGCAATCACCGCGCTGATGCGGCTGCCGTGTTGGACAGTCGGAATCCCGCTGAACGCATCGGAAAGCTCGGCAACCACGGCATCGCTGCCGTGTAGTTCAACCGTGCAGTCTTGCTCCGCGAGCGCCGCGCGCGCGTCGTCGGCGGATACATCCGGACGAACGGGCAGAATCATCGCAGCGACCAGCGGATCGATGTCAGCAATCGTATCGACGAACGCGCCCGTCAAAAGGGGTTGCCGTCGACTGTCTCGCACGATTGTTACCGAGCGCGCGAGCACACCGCATACCACCGCTGGAATAGACAATCCCGGGACGTTACCCGCCAATGAGTGGTAGATGATATTTGGACCGACAAACGCTTCCGAGCCATCGGCGTGGCCGCTGCGCAGAGCGCCCGGACTCGGCATTCCGAGTGTTTGGCGATCGGTCAGGTTGCGCATCGTTTCGTCGGTCACCGCCTGGAAAATGAGGTCGAGACCGTGGTCGAGCATCACCGGAGCCAACGGCACTACGCTGTAGAGCGCCTCGGCTGTTCGCCGTCGTGTCTCGTAGGTCGCGTCGGCCCAGAGAGCGGCGGCTTGCGTGAGGATCGCGAGTAGATCGTCGGTCGAGTACGCGTTTACGATTCGGTGACGAGAGCGATGCGCGTTCGCGAGAAGCACACGATCAATCAAGGATGGTCTCCAGCAGTTGGGAACACCCGCGCGTCTCCGCACCTCCGGCCCGCCCTTTCAATGCGAACCCGCGTCCGCAGGTTTCTGCCAAGTCCAAAGTTTGGATGGCCGAAATCGACTCCCAGTTCGCCAAATCGAGGTGGCGCAACAGGCCGACGTTTCCATCGGGAATCGGTTCGAGCGTAGTGGGATTTACGACGACCGTACGCGTCCAGTGTGGACCGATCTTGGCCCGTGGCAGAAGGCTGCCGTCCCAACGGCTGAGTAATGCGTCGTCGTAGAACTGCGATAACATTTCGGTCATGCCGTACTCGTTGACGCACAGATAGGAAGGAACGTGAAGGTAGCGCCAGCAGGCTTTGAGCAATCCTTTTGCAGACATGACACGTGAACCGGCGGCGCTGGGTTTGTTGCCGCCGGTATCGACGATGCGGCTGTCCGCCGGCAGCCGCAGTTCCAACGAGCGCTTGCGCAGTTCGTCGATAACCGGGCTCAAGGCAGAGCTCACCGAAAGTATGAGAGCCGGCTGTGTTGCGCTTGCGGCGCTACGCAACCAATCGACTGCGCCCGCGAGATCGAAGCCACCATTGTCGTCGAAGGTAGTTGCACCCAGATCGTTGCCATACTCAGATAGACACCATTCAAACATTTGCGCGAGCGACGAATGCGGGTGCGATGTGCGTGTCGGGCCGAGAACGAGAACAGACATGCGGCCCGGAGAATCGGGAAGCACCATGCGTTCGAACTGTTCGAGCGCCGAAGCACGATAGGTGTCGAGCGACGCAATTGCATGTCGGCTGCGTCGCTGAGGTCCTTGCGTGGTGCCGCTACTCAGGAATATATGCGGGTCCGTCAGCCCGTCGCCGAGATCGGCTTTGAAGATATCGGCGGGCGCTGCCGGCACGGCGTGCCAGTCGGAGGCCTGGCCGGGCCGGACGCCGCGCGCTTCGCAAAGGCGGCGATACAACGGAACGGTCTCGTACTGGCGCGCGAACACGTCGAGCGCCAGAGCGGTGAAGTCGTCTTCGCTCGGGGGCGCCGCGGGATTGGCGCGAATGAATTCGATGATCCGGTCCTGCATGATGCCGAGCGGAGTATACCCAGCACGCCCGTTCTGCCATAGTCGCGTCGATGTCGGACGAGGAAACCGAGGAGACCACGGAGATTGAGGAGCTGTTTTGGGAGGGCTCCGACCTTCACGGCGACGGCAAACACGCCGAGGCCATGGAGGTCTTCGATAAGTGCCTGGCCATCGACCCGAACTATGGCGATGCTCTTCTGGGCAAGGCCATGGTGCACCTCGCGCGCGAAGAGTTCGATGACGCCATCGCGCTCGGCAATAAGCTGGTCCAACTCGATCCCGACGATCTGCTCGGATACACCAACCTATCGATGTTCTATATGCGCGCGGGTCGTATCGACGAAGCTGAAGAAGCGAACGCGAAAGCGCGCATGCTCGACTGGCAACGCCAACTCAAAGAAGAAAAATAGCGATCAGTCCGCGCTGTTGCGGCGGCGGATGAAGTCTTTCAACAGCCACTGCGAAATACTGATGTCCCCCGGGAACGTGTTCGGTAGTTTGTCGTAGCGAAACCAAGCGGCGTCTTCTAGCTCATCGTGTTCGCAGTCTATTTCGCCGGCGACGTAGCGCGCGGTGAACCCGAGCATTAGAGAATTCGGGTACGGCCAGGCCTGGCTTCCGAAGTACGTCACGTTGTCGACGACGACGCGTGTTTCCTCGTAGACTTCTCGAACTACGGCGTCTTCCGCACTTTCGCCGGGCTCCACGAATCCGGCGAGTACGCTGAAGATTCCCGCAGGGAAATGCGTCGAACGACCGAGTAGAATCTCGTCTTCACGCTCCACTGCGACAATCATCGCGGGTGCCAGGCGCGGGTACGCCGGGATCGCGCAGTCGGGACAAGCCCTGGATCGATCACTCGACGACAGCTCGGTCGATTTGGCGCAGGCTCCGCAAAATTGGTGTGTACGATCCCATTCGACGATCTGTACGGCGCGTCCGGCGACGGCGTGCAACTCGCTCTCGAGGCTGGTGAACAGCATGCGAAGGTCACGAAACGCCAATCCACTTGGTGCTTCGGCATCGGGGGGGAACTCGGCGGAATAGCAGTGGCTCTCGCCATAGCGGCCCAGGTACTGAGTGCGCACCGCCTCGAATCCGCGGCTGTTGATGTCGGCGTAAGACGGCAGCGTCCCATCTTCGTTGACGAGCAACTCTCGGCGACGGAAAGCGAACAGTAGCGGCGTTTCACCGGGACCGTCGGGACGAATGTGGGTGGGAACAAAGGGTAGGGGAAACTTCTCGGCCATCGCCGATGTGTATCAGAAGGTCGGGCGCCGAGGTAAGCGCGGCAATCGGCCGAAGAAAAACGGCCCTCGCGTAGGCGAGGGCCGTTTCATAAAAACAAAATGGATGCGATGACGGCCTACTTGTCGGCTTTGAGCTCTTTTTGGCAAACCTCGAGGTCGCGCTGGAAGCGGGCGATACGCGTGGACAGTGTTTCACGCTCATTCTTGAGCTTGACGATGTCGTCCTTTCTCTCAGCGACCGTTTGTTCCAACTCGGTCGCGTGTCCCCAGTTGTAGTATCCGGCGAAAAGTCCGGAGCCGATCAACGCGGCAGCGAGGACGACCTTGGAAACGGCACCCCATATCGCATCAGAAAGTTGTTTTTCGGCGGATTGATCCTTCTCTGCCATCTGCTTCTCCTTAGCCCTTCAATACTGCGAACCCTTAGCGGATTCCTGCAATTACCTGCGAACCCCTGCGAACGCTTGCGTCCCTACTGGGCAGGGGTTTGCTGCCCAGGCGGCTCTCAATTCGTTGGTCAGGCTATCAGGCGTGCAGACCGAGGTCTATGCTCACGAGATTGGCGGAGCGAGACGGTTTGCGGGTCGCAGAGCGGGGGTCTATCGTCGCGGGCATGGCCAGGGCGACGGAGTCGAAAGGTTGGGCATTGATACTCGGCGCATCGAGTGGATTCGGCGGTGCCACCGCGCGCGCGCTAGCGCGCACGGGCTGGAACATCGCCGGCGTGCATCTGGACCGTCGTTCAACGATCGAGCAGGCGGAGCAGGTAAAGACCGATGTAGAAGCCGCCGGTGCCCAAGCACTGTTCTTCAATGTAAACGCCGCAGCCGAAGATAAGCGCGCCGAAGTGCTCGATGCGCTGGCCGATGCGGCCGAGCCGGGTTCGGTACGGGTGCTGCTGCACTCGTTGGCCTTCGGTTCGATGGCACCGCTCGTTGGCGATGAGCCGAAGGGATCGATCCGGCAAAAACAGGTCGAGATGACTCTCGACGTTATGGCCAGCTCGCTCGTGTATTGGTCCCAGGAACTGATATGGCGCGGTTTAATGGGCGAGGGCGGCCGTATTTTCGCGATGTCGTCGGCCGGTTCGACCCGCGCGCAGGCCGGTTACGGTGTGATTTCTGCGGCGAAGTCCGCCCTCGAGGCCTACATTCGGCAGTTGGCCATCGAGTTGGCGCCACGGGGGATTACCGCGAACACGATTCGCGCAGGCGTCACCGATACGGCGGCGCTGCGCAAAATTCCGGATTGGGAAGGCATCGTAGCTAAGGCCCAGGCGCAAAACCCAGCCGAACGTCTGACCACCACCGAAGATGTGGCCGCCGCCATCGCCTTACTGGCCGAGCCCGGTGCCTCCTGGATCTCCGGCAACGTGATTGGTGTGGATGGAGGGGAAGATGTCGCCGGCTAGGCGGGCTCGAACCTCCCGCCCATCGCCGCAATCCCTACTTCGGACAACCTTGAACAACTCGCCGCCCGAACCTCGATAGCCTGCGGTCCTTCTTCTGTTGCCGAATCCACCACTACCGCGACCCAAAGCGGCGATTCGTGCCAGCGGTAGATTGTTCGTTGTCCGTCGATAGTGGCGCCGCCGCCGAGCAGCTCACCAAATAATCGCTCTGCGTGTTCGGGTCGCTCGACGACGAGGCGTATCCCCAGCAGGTCTGCGGGCTCGGACGGTACCTGATTCGATCCCTCGTAGGGCGGAAAATCGAAATCCCGGCTCCAGGAGTCATCGGGGAGATCCGGATTTGTCTGGGCCATCTGAATCACAATGCCGTGCGCTGACTTTGGATGGAGAAATAGTTCTTTCCAGGCTTCGTACCGATCGCTGAATCCGGTGACGATGTAACCTAGAGCTTCGGCTTCGTCGCGCGCCGCGTAGATGTCAGGGACCTTGAACGTCATGTGGTGAACGCCGCTGCCCCGCGTCTCCACAAAGCGCTTCATGAAACTGGTCGGGGAGTCGTTGGGGGCGATGCATTCGATGCGCGCGCCGCGAGCGAACTCCCACTGACAACCAATGAAGTCCGGGTTCGGGCCGCCCTCGAGAGGGCGACCGCCGAGTAGCCCCACCAGGGTGTCCGGTGCGTCGGCGAGACTCGGGAGTCCGAAAGCAATGTGGTCGAGTTTGGCGCCGGTGATTCGCGAGGATGGCATGGCGGGAAGGTGGCAGAGAACAGCTGCCGGGTACAGAGTCGCACCCCTTGGGGTTAGCTGAGAACGTTGGAGACGATCTCGTAGCCACCGACCCAAGTTCCGAGAGCGCCCAGAATAGATGAGAGGATGAATACGAGGAAGACGCGCAACAGACGGCTGGACCACCAGCGGCTTACGGTCACGATATCGTCTGCTACGCTCTTGAATTCGTGGACGCGCGGCGGCCGCACCCACGCCTGTATGAACGCTGCAACATAGCCTGCACCAATTAATGGAGTGAGGCTCGTGAACGGCGCCACCACGAACGCTGCGAAAACTGTCAACGGATGCGCGAAGGCGATCACGCAACCGATGGCGGTGGGGAAGGAGTTGGCAACCACCCAAAAGAGGAGATTGTCGCCGGCGGCGGCGGCACCCTGAGAGAATGCGATCGTAATGAGCATGGCAATGATGGCGATCGGAATGGCCCAGCCCACGTACGACCACACCGGCGACGACGGTGGGATGTTTTCTATTTCATCCAAATCTACATCGACTCCTGCTGTGAGTGCCTTGCTCATGCCCTCGACATGACCGGCACCTACGACGGCGACAACGGTTTGGCCGCCGCTCTCTCGGATACGTTGCGCGAGATAGGCATCGCGTTCATCGATGAGCACACGCTTGAGCGTTGGGAACGACGCGCCGAGTTCGGCCATGAGTTCGCTCATGACATCGCGATTGCGAATGCGGCGCAGTTCGTCTTCGTCAAGCTCCGGGCTAGTGAGCGAGCTGGCGATCGTCGATGCGATGAGCCAGATCTTGCGATACCAGGCGATCGACTGCCATGCCCGTCCCAGCGTGATGCGGATGTCTCGGTCGCAAAGCGCGATTGGAATGCCGAATTCCTCGGCCGTGCGCACTGCCGCGACGAGTTCGCTGCCGGGCATCACGCCGAGCTTCCCGCCCAGACGCTTCTGGAATGATGACAACAGAATACTGATCAGAAGCGTCGCGAGTTCCCCTTCGCGAATCACGTCGCGCAGATCGAGCGCGTCCCATCGGCTTTCCTGTGTCAGAGCCGTATGGCGTTGCTCGTCAAGTTCCACACACACGCAGTCCGGCTGCTCTCGTTCGATGACGTTGCGAACGAGTTCGACCGATTCTTTGGATATGTGAGCGGTTCCCACGAGTACGAACTCGCGCCCGTCTACGATCACACGATAGACGTCGCTGGAAAGTTCGGGGTCGCTTGCGTGCGTATCGAGATCGTCGTTCATTGCGATGGGTCGGCGGCCCGTTCCCAAGGCCTGAACCGTGACTCATGGAAATATCTGCCCGCGTTCATCGTTTGGGAGAGCAGGAGCAGAAACAAGCACGCGAGTGCCTTCAGGGTGCTCATGCGGCCGAATGGATAGGCCAGCAGATCGCGGTAGAATCGGGCCGGCTCGATCGCGACCGGTTCGAGGCGTCGCTTGGCTAATATCTCGTGGTAGTATGCCGCTGCGCGACCGTAGCGCAGATGCTGCCAACAGAAGCGTCGTAGATCCAGGTGGTGTGCATGATGTACGATCGCAGCGGGTACGTAGTGCATCGGGCGTTGCTCGAAATGCCAGCGGTCGCAGAACTCGCGGTCTTCGCCCGCAGCCAAGGGAAAATGCGTATCGAAGCCACCGAGTTCGAGGAAGTAAGCCTTGGCGACCGCTAGGTTGTTCGAACAAAAGAATCGCGCGCCATCCGCGTTAAAGTACTCGTAAAGATAAGAAATCAGGGCTTGGCTGGCCGCCGAGTACGGGTTCTCGGGTGCTGCGTTGACAACGGCGCCGCCGAGCATCGCTTGTGGCGTGTAGGCGAGTTGGCGCGCCATCGCCGACAGCCAAGTGGTATCGGGTAGACAATCGTCATCGGTAAAGACCAAGAACGAGTGCCGTGCGATTTCGGCGCCGTTGTTACGGGCGCTTGCCGGGCCCGAATTGGGTTGTCGCAGAACCCGAACCTCCAATCCGCCCCGTTGAGCGTTCGCCACGTCATCGAGCGGCGCAACACTGCCGTCATCGACGACGATCACTTCGAAGCATGATTTGTCGTAGTCCTGTAACGCCATCGCATCGAGGCAGGTGGCCAGCGACCGCGGCCGATCGCGCGTTGGAATGATAACCGAGAACGTTAGGGTCGACGACTCAGCCAAGGGCGGCGTTTCCATTGCATACGAGCAGCTGTGGTACGGTGGGATGACTCATCTCGGTTGCGGTGAAACGGATGCGGCGAATCGTGTGCCGACTCGGTGATAGCCCGACTGCGTGCCGTGGTGCGCAGCTTGGGGCTCTGGATCGAGATTCTTGAAGTTGGAGCCACCTGTACTACAGGCACAGATCGTTAGTGCAGTTCCGGCAAATAGCACTGCTGTTGCGACTCTCGTCATCCACCCTCCGACGGCAGGCCTTGGCCGCTTGGGGTGAGGATATCATGCGGCACATGGTGTCTACCGGCTCCTTTTTGCCTGCTGCGCTGTTGTGCAGCGACAACGACGAGTTCCTTCCGGGTGGGCCGCTATTCTAAGAATCGACGCTACCCGTCAGGCGACGCAGCTCAGCGGGGGAAAAACCGGCGGCACGGCGTGCTTCCAAGTTGAACGGGCCCTTCACGCGGCCGGTAAGAAAGTGGTCGAGTAGGCGGGCGAATTCCGTGTCCGGATCAACGTCGCGGCGCTCGCACGACCACCGAAACCAACGCGTACCGACTTCGACGTGGCCGATCTCTTGCTCGTAGATTACACGCAAGATCGCCGCACTGCGCTGATCGTCGAGTTTTTCCATGCGCTCGATCATTCCAGGGGTAACGTCGAGGCCGCGCGCCTCTAGGTAGCGCGGCACCATCGCCATGCGCGCCGTGAGATCGTCGGAGGTTTTCTCCGCCATCTCCCACAATCCGTTGTGCGCAGGCAGATCGCCGTACGCGCCGCCGAGCTCGCCCAAACGCTCAGCAAGCATGGCGAAATGCTCTGTCTCTTCGGCCGCGACGCCGATCCAGTCGTCATAGAACGCGCGCGGCATACCGCCGAAACGCCACACAGAATCCCAAGCGAGATTGATCGCGTTGAATTCGATGTGTGCAATCGCATGAACGAAGGCACGCCTACCGCGTTCCGTACTGATCTTTCTTTTGGGGACCTCAAACGGATGTACGAGCTTGACGCGGTCGGGAATGCCGGCTTGGACCGGGGAGGTCTCGATGAAGGGCTGGTCGTCTCCCGTGAGGCTAAAGTCTCCCTCACGCCATGCTCGCGCGGTGTCTCGTGACAGTGCGACTTTCTCGCTAGCGTCTTTGCAAGCCACGCACGCGAGTGCCGCATCGGCGAGCGAACCGTTCATCGCTTGCGCCAGACCAAGAGGCGATTGTTGGCAGGCATTTCGCGATCATCTTCCAGGTCCATGCCCGCCGCATCGGCTAGACGACGCAGGTCGCTGATATCGCGCACGCCGCTACGCGCATCGCGTTGCTTGAGCCACCCGTCGAAGCGAACGTTGCTGTCTGACGTATGCTTACCGTCGTAGATGTACGGCCCGTAGCTGCAAAACATTCCGCCGCTGCCAAGCACGCGGCCTATGCCTGCGATCATACTCCTAACGGCCGACATCGAGACGATGTGGATCGTGTTGGCCGAGAACACCGCGTCGGCGTAGGTGACCGGCCACGGTTCGTCTGTGACGTCGAGAAGCACCGGTGGTTTCACGTTCTCGAGATTGGCTTCCGCAACCCAGGTCCTAATGCCTGCATGGTTTTCTAGTAGGTCCGAAGTTTGCCAAATGAGGTGGGGCAGTTGTCCTCCGACGAACACCGCGTGCTGGCCGGTGCCGCTGCCTATCTCCAAGACGGAGCGGCAGGGCGCGAACAGATCGCGTAGCTGTTCGAGAATGGGCTCTTGATTGCGTTCGCAGGCTTCGGAAAACGGCTTCACGCGGGCAAAGAAACCACCGGCCGTCTGAAGATTCCAACCCGCGCGGGCTTGGCTACGGCTACGTGAAAAACCGGTGGGTACTGAGAGTATTGCCGAAATGGCGCCGATGAGCGTCAACACAACACGCAGAGGCAATTGCTTGGGACGTTCGTCGGGGGATTATGGGCGAATCAGCCCTATCGGGAGTGACTGCAGAGCCGTTTGCAGTGCGATCACGAGCGCAGCCAAGCGTCGACAGCGGCGAGCGCCGTGCGTGGTGCGTATGCGGCACGACATCTGCTAGTTCACTCGCCGATATGGGTGACTTGATGATGACCGCCGCACCGATTGATACGCAGGCAGAGGCCTCGACGAAGAGTCCGGGACGTTGGGGTCCGTGGGAGACCGCGGGGTTGGGGCTCCTGCTCGTGTTCGTGCACAACTTCTTCATGAGCGCGACAATCGCTGCGCTCGGCTACAACCGACTCGCTCGGCGGTCGGGAGGTGAGCTTGAGCAGCCGGCTACCGGCGAGTTACTCGAGCGCCTGGCTACCGACGGTGTGGCGGGTTCGATCGCTGCCGTAGTTGCTTCGATCTTCTGTGTCGGCGCAATCCTCGCCATCACGCGTATGCGTACGAGTGATCATCAAGAATATCTCGCGATGCGCAAGTCGGCGTTGTTCCCGACCGTAGGTTGGGTAGGCGTCGTCGTACTCTTGCAGTTGGCCTGGCAAACCGCCGCCCAATACGGATATGGCCCCGAGTACTCTCAGTACACGGTTGACGTGTATGCGACGGGCGCGGGGCACCCGGTTATGTGGATCGCCTATCTGTTGTTGATACCGGCGTTTGAAGAGCTGTTCGCACGCGGCTTCTTGTTCGCCGGTTGGCAGAGATCGGGTCTCGGCTCGGCCGGCGCGGTTTTCGCTACGACTGTGTTCTGGACCACGATTCATTTTCAGCACACCCCGATCGAGCTGGCGCAGGTTGCCACGGCCGGAGTGGTTCTGGGATGTGCGCGCGTACACACGCGGTCGATCTATCCACCGCTGGTGATGCACGCGGTTGTGAACTTCATGGCGCTCTGGCTCGCGAGCAATTACATCATTTAAGCAGTGCTTTGCTGCGCCGGCGCAGTACCGGCAACAGTTCCTTTTCAAACCACGCGTTCTTGGTCAGCCAGATGTTGTTGCGCGGGCTGGGATGCGGCAGCGGCAGATACTTCTTGCCGTAGTCGCGCCAGCTACGAACCGTTTCGGTGAGCGTGGTCTTACGCTTGTCTCCGAGGTGATAGGCTTGGCTGTACTGACCGATTGCGATGACCAACTCGACGTTGGGCAGCGCGTCCATCAATCGGTCCATCCATAAATCGGCGCATTCAGGACGTGGCGGCAGGTCGCCTGATTTACCACGGCCAGGGTAGCAGAAGCCCATCGGAATGATTGCAATGCGGCGGTCGTCGTAGAAAGTCTCACGATCGATGTTCATCCATTCACGCAATCGATTTCCGCTCGGATCGTTCCAGGGAATGCCGGTTTCGTGAACGCGCGTGCCCGGTGCTTGGCCGGCGATCAAGATGCGCGCGCTATGACGGGCCTCGAGTACCGGCCGCGGTCCCAGCCGAAGATGCTCGGCGCACACCGTGCATGCACGTATTTCCGTGAGCAGACGGCTGAGTTTCCGTTGGGACATACCTGCACTCATGGCCCAGATGAAGAGCCGATCAAACCGCGGGAGTACTTTTGGTGCCAACCGACTCGAATGAGAGGTAGGGGCTGCTATGGTCGTACCTATCATCGTGGCTTCGACGCGGTCCTGGAGGCGAGGTATGGCAGCTGGTTCAGCCGGTATTTCGAAATTGGATGACGATTCGATTCGGGAAAAGCTCGTCGAAATTCCCGATTGGTCACTTGTCGAAGGAAAGCTTCACCGCTCTTTCGTTTTCAAGGACTTCTCGGGTGCATTCGAATTCATGACCCAAGTGGCGCTGCTGGCCGAGACGCGAAACCACCACCCCGACTGGTCTAACGTGTACAATCGTGTGGTGATTGACCTCAATACCCACGATGTCAGTGGAATATCGGTCCGCGATTTCGATCTTGCGGCTGCTATCAACCAGCTGTTGAGCAAATAGGAACCACGTGTTGCTGATCCGAGAGGTGAGCTCGTTTTGATGTCGCGGAAGTTTGTCCCAAGCGGGCGCTTGATGGCGCTGGGGGCGTGGTCTCTGCTCATCTTCGCGACCGTGCCGATCGCGGAATACATACAGAAGGGTGTTGAAGAATCGCTAGGTCGCAATGCGTTCATAGCGATGGCGATCGTGGTTACGATGCTCGTGACCGCCTTGGTAGTGCTACGCGGTCGCACAACGGCTCAGTTGAGTGCAGGCAGAGCGGCGATTCTCTTGGCCCTTGCCGGGGTCTTCGTGATGGCAACCGTACGGCTGAGCAGTCTCCCCGAAGAAGCGACCCATTTCGTTGAGTACGGAATTCTCGCTGGCCTGGCATATTGGGCACTCGCGCCGCGTACCCGAAACCGACTTGTCTATCCGACAGCGCTTATGGTGTGCGCGTGTGTCGGGCAAATCGATGAAGCGTTGCAGTGGGTTATGCCGGGACGCTACTGGGAACTGCGCGATGTTGGTCTCAATCTGACTGCGAGCGTGCTCGTCCTCACGGCGATCGCACTCGGGCTCTCGCCGGCCGGAACGCAGGGCGATATAGATGCGCGTTCGGTGAGGCGATTATTGCGTGCGAGTATGGCCGCCGCGTTGCTGTTGGCAATGAGCATGCTCAACACGCCGAACCGCATTGCGTGGTATACGTCGAGACTTCCGGCACTCGCGTTTCTCGCGAACGCCGACAGTGCGATGTTCGAGTATGGGTACTACTACGACGACAAGGACACGGGCAGTTTCAAGTCGCGACTCTCTCCGGCCGCCTTGGCGGCGGCCGACCGAACGCGTGGCGCCGATGTAGGTATGATACTGGATCGGTATGACCAGCCGGAAGAGTACGCGGATGTCTTGCGTATTTACTCGCCGGTAACCGATCCGTTCGTGCACGAAATACGCGTGCACCTGTTTCGCCGCGATCGCTATTACGAGCGCGCACTGGGTTATCCCGCCGAAAGTCACGATCGACTTCGTTGTGCTACGATCGCCTACAGCGAGCACAAGATTCTCGAAAAGTACTTTGGCAATACGCTTTCCCACTCGAAATTCGTTCTCGATCCGGCTCGCTTGTATACGATCGAGGCGCAGTTGCTCTCCGGTGTTGCCGCGGACCGTGCGATCGCCGCGTCGGAGAGCGCCGTGAGTCGTAATTTGATGACCGGCATGTCGGAGGGGCGGATAATGATGATATTTGCTGTGTTTCTACTTACCTTGTTGTTTGTAGATCGACGTTTGTCGGCCAGGCTGGAGCCAAGAACGGAGGCGTCTAGGTGATCCGCGACTGGTGTCGAGTATATGCGTTAGCAGGTCTGCTCGGCGGGGGCATGGCGATGACGTGCGGATGCGCGGCGACGAACGATGGTGGGATGCGCGTCGTGTTCTATAGCGATGTTCAAGCGACCACGCAGTGGGGTGTTCCCGAAGCGATGCCGATCGCCGCCGATGCAATCAACGCCGTTCACCCAGATCTGGTAATCGCGGGCGGCGATCTGATAGGCGGCGGGTTTACGGCGAACCCGCAAGAAGCGGAGGAGAACTGGGCGGTTTACGCATCGCTGGTCGAGCGCATAGAGGCACCGGTGAAAAACGCGATTGGCAACCACGATCTTGTCGGCGCTGCGAGGGCTGATCCTTCAGACTGGAGCGCGCCGCGAAGCTCCTTCCTGAAGCACACCGGACTCGACCGCACCTACTATGCGTTTGATGCGGGCGGTTACCACTTCATCGTCCTCGATACGGTCCAGGTCGTCGGCGGTGATCTCGGCTATGAGGGTGGGCTCGACCCCGCGCAGCGTGAATGGCTTGTGTCCGATCTAGCGCGAGTCGAGGTGGACAAGCCCATCGTGTTGGTTTCCCATATGCCGCTGCTCAGCGTGTTTCCACTGGCAAGAAATGGCTGGGCTGAGCCGGCTGCGCGCAACCGAGTAATCCTTGACGCGAACAAATTGTTGGATCTGTTCTCTGATCGACGCCTCGAGTTGGTCCTGCAGGGACACCTGCACGTGTTTGAAAAGATCGAGTGGCGCGGAACGACGTTTGTAACGGGTGGTGCCGTATCGGCGAACTGGTGGAAGGGTGCGCGCTTGGGAACGGAGGAAGGATTCTGTGTCGTTGATTTGAACGGCGACGGTGTTGATGTGCGCTACCAGTCGTATGAATGGGAAGGGCGTCGCGACTGATGCAACGACTGAACTCCTGAGCTAGGGGCCTGACGCGAGAGTCCTGGGCCAGATTCCTAGGCGCCGGCAATGCGGAATCGACAACCGCAGATGTCGATCTCTCGCGTCTCGCCAGCCTTTCCCGCACCGAGGAGTTCAACCGCCGAGATCCCTTCGCCACGATCGTCCGCTACGGGAACGAAACGAATCGTGCCTTCGTCTAGTGCGATCGAATTATTCTGGGCCGGTCGTCCAAGAACTTCGCTCCATCTAGTTGCCATAGCGGATGGATCGTTCGCTTGAATGTCTACATGGCTGATGCCGCGAACCACGTCGGTACGAACGTGCTGTTTCCAATCCGGGCCCGCCCAGGGCCATTCGCCCCACTCGTGGACTTGGTCGACCGACACGATTGCGCCGCCGACATCGCGCGGGTGCAGATGAAGTCCTGTGATTCCTTCGATAGTGGCTTCGAAGACGACGCGTGCGCCGGCTTCGTCGAGTTGGCGGCGCATCTGATCGAGATCGTCGATCTCGAAAATCACCATATAGCCGCCGTCGCCCCCGCGTTTGTCGAGCAAGCGCCCTGCGGTTGTACCGTCTTCGGTTGGCGAAATGACTTCCAGAAGTTTGTCGCCTATCGGAAACAACGCGTTGTGAAGGCCGAACGTTGCCACGCCGGGGTCTCGGTAGCAGAGCTCCAGCCCCAGGGCTTCGATTATGGCTTTCTCGGTGGCCGCAAGATCACGCGCGACGAGTGCTACTTGTCTTAGACGGATGCGCATCGCTGGAGACCGACCATAGAAGTATGCACGAACCCAGGCCAGCGGCGGCGGATCATGCTAGGGAATGTGGTTAGGCATAGTTAATGGAGTTCCTGGCGCTACATTCGTCTCCACCGTCTCTTTGCACTTACAGGGCGTGCACGTAGTAGACTATTAGGGCGACCCGCTATGGGGGATCGCTTTGGAGTACACCATGGCAGTCGACGAGCGAGCCGGAAAGAAAGCACCGCGCGAAATGTTGATCAACGTTCCGCATCTGATCTCGAACTACTACACCCTTACGCCGAATCCCGACGATCCCTCGGAGCAGGTAGCATTCGGCACGTCGGGACATCGTGGATCGTCCGCGCTGCGCAGTTTCAATGAGGCACACATTGTCGCGATCTGTCTCGCGATTTGCGAGCACCGTCGTGCGGCTGGTATCGACGGTCCGTTGTTCGTGGGCATGGACACGCACGCATTGTCCGAACCGGCACAGGCTACGGCCATAGAAGTCTTTGCGGGCAACGCTACTGCGATTCGTATCGCGGCCGGCGGGGAATACACGCCGACACCGGTCATCTCGCACGCAATACTCACGTACAACCGCGGTCGAACGAGCGGGCTTGCCGACGGCGTTGTGATTACGCCTTCTCACAATCCACCGAGCGACGGTGGCTTCAAGTACAATCCACCTTCGGGTGGACCGGCCGACACGATGACTACGAAGGCCATTGAGGATCGCGCCAACGAAATCATCCGCAGCGGCATTGCGGCGGTCGATCGGCTACCGCTCGCGCGTGCGCTCGCCGCCGAGACGACGCAAGAGTACGACTACATCACGCCCTATGTTGCCGATCTCGAGAACGTTGTCGACCTCGGGGCGATCGCGAACGCGGGACTCAAGATCGGTGTCGATCCTATGGGCGGAGCCGGCATCCACTACTGGGACCCGATCGCCGAGAGGTATGGTCTCGATCTAGAGGTCGTCAACCCGTATGTCGATCCGACCTTCTCGTTCATGACGGTTGATAAGGACGGGAAGATTCGCATGGATTGCTCATCGCCGTATGCGATGGCAAGCCTGATCGGTTTGAAAGACAAATTCGACATCGCATTCGGCAACGATCCTGACTACGACCGCCACGGTATCGTGACCCGCAGTAGTGGCTTGCTCAATCCCAACCACTATCTCGCCGTCGCTATTCAGTACCTGTTCAATAACCGGGGGGGCTGGAGTAGCGACGCCGCGGTTGGCAAGACGTTGGTCTCGAGTTCGATGATCGACCGTGTTGCCAGCGACATGAACCGTCGTCTGTGTGAGGTACCGGTAGGCTTCAAATGGTTCGGTGCTGGATTGATCGATGGCTCGTACGGGTTCGGTGGCGAGGAGAGCGCCGGCGCGTCGTTCCTTCGCAAAGACGGCACGACCTGGACCACCGACAAAGACGGCATCATCATGGATTTGTTGGCGGCTGAGATAACGGCCGTTACCGGGCGCGATCCTGGTGAGCACTACGTTGATCTCGAAGCACGGTTCGGCAGCCCAGTATACGAACGCATGGATGCGCCCGCGACGCTCGAACAGAAGTCGGTGTTGGGCAACCTGTCGCCGGATATGGTCGAAGCGAGCGAACTCGCGTCGGACCCCGTGACGGCCAAGCTGACGCACGCGCCCGGAAACGATGCGGCCATCGGTGGGCTCAAAGTGACGACGGACGCGGGCTGGTTTGCCGCGCGTCCGTCGGGTACCGAACAAATTTACAAAATTTACGCCGAGAGCTTCAAAGGGGAGGATCACCTACATGCGATCCAGGAAGAAGCCCAAGCGATCGTCAACGCGGCCTTCGCAGTCGCCGGCGTCTAGAGATAGTCGCCTAACTCCTTGGCGATGTCTTCGGGGCTCACGGTTGGCTCATAACGCTTGATGGCATTCCCATTCTTGTCGACCAAGAATTTCGTGAAGTTCCACGGGATGTCTTCCTTCCCTTCGTCTCCGGGCTGAGCGGATTTCAGGTAGCTGTACAGATCGCACGCGCCGTCTCCGTTGACCTCGATCTTCGAGAACATCGGAAACTCAGCGTTGTACTTCGTTTTGGCGAACTCGGCGACCTCTGCATCGGTCCCAGGTTCCTGCGCGCCAAACTGGTTGCAGGGGAACGCGAGTACGGCGAAACCGTTGGACTTATTGTCTTCGTGAAGCGTACGCAGACCTGCGTACTGATCGGTGAGTCCTCATTCGCTGGCGACGTTTACCACCAGACAGACTTGGTTTTCGAAACTTTTTAGATCCACCTGATCGCCGGTGATCGACGTCATGGTGAAGTCATGCATGTTAGCCATGGATTCTACTCCTGTGTTTTCTATGCGAACACATCGCGCGCGGGGCGCGACGCAGCAACGCAGAACACTGTAGGCTGCTCGCGGTGTTGGCGCCAGAAGAGTCCGCGAGCCGAGAGCGCTGCGCTCTCGGCTCGCCTCCGATCTAGTCGGAGCCTGGGGCGACGCCCCGGCATTTCCCGCGTCGACATACGCCTTTCGTTTCGAGACATCCGGGTATCGCATACGGGCAACCGTCTTCCTGGTAGCCATCGCAGATCCGAGAATCGATGCGGTCGATGATGCGCGTGACCGGCTTCGCGTGCATGCGGTTGACCCATGCGCCACAGGCCCCTTGGCAAAGCGTATCGGTAGATACGTGGACACAGTGATCATCGGCTTCGCAGCGTGACGCACGTTTTACGGTACGCTTGATCTTGTGCTGGGACTTGCGAAGTCGCTCTTCGCACTGTGGATCGTTGCAGCGCTTGGGCACGCATACCGACATGGCACAGTCGTCACAGTTGGCGCAGCTCGATACGCACTCACAACTGTCGCCGTCGGCGCAGTCGGTATCGCTGTCGCAGCGATACGGTGTCGGCATGTCGGTCGGTACGCACACGCCGGGCCCGCAGTCTTCACAAAACTGGCAACTCGCACTGCAACTGCATTCACGGCCTTTTCCGCAGCCGTCGACCACGCTCTCAAATGCGGTTGACGTGTCGGGGCAGAGCCAGACCTGCGGCGTATGACAGTCGTCGTCACAGCGTTCGAAGACGCCGCTTTCAGATTGGCACGTGCCTGTGGGGCCGCAGCCGTCGCGCTCGCAGCAGAACACCGGCGCAAAGCCAGCGACACATTCGCCGCTGAAACAACCGAGGCCCGGATCGCAGTCACAAGCCGTTCGGCATTCGGCCGTGCTTCCGAGCACGCACACTTGGGCTGCGCAGTCATCGCACTCAGGGCAACTCGGTACGCAGGTGCACGTGTAGCCGTCGGGGCAGGGGTTGGGCGACGGGACGGTAGCCGGGTCGCCAGAAGGCTCGCCCGCGATCGTCGGCATACACACCGAGATCGGCGCCGGGCAAATCCTAATCGGATGGGTGGCCGATGCGTCTTTTACGAATGCACCTGAGCCCAACAACAGCAGGGACACGGCGAGTCCCAAGCCGGTTAGTCGCTTGTAGGTCATGGAGTTACCTCCAATGGGTAGGTTGTTCCGCGACGCGGCGTCGGCAACGCCGCCGGTACGAACCCGTTCGGCCAGCGGTGGGCCGAGGGTCGCTACGGCGTGAGTAGCTACATCGAGAATTAGCACAACAATCCCCGGTGTCACACCCCAATCGGGCCTGTGGCGGAAAGTTTCCACGGTTCGGCGGCAATTGTTCCTCTGAGCGTGAACTGCGCGGTGGCTCGAACGGCCCAATGGCCGTGCCAACGCGGTGCGTGTGAGACCGAGGATCGTCCTCTGCCTCTGCCCCAATAGCTTCCCGTACCGACAGCGATCTGACAGCCTGCACACGTCCGGGCAAGCTGCGGATCGCCGCCGAACATTCCGACGCTATGTGCCGCACAATCATTACAAGGGAGTCACGGGAGTGCAGAACAAACCGACCTTGCCGTTGGAGGGTGTAAGGATCCTCGACCTCGCTCGTCTGGGCCCAGGCCCGCATAGTTCCCAGATCCTTGCCGACTTTGGCGCCGACATCATTAAGCTGGAACCTCCTAGCAAGGGCGGCAAAGAACTGATCGTTCCCGATGTGATCCGTCGCAATACACGAAGCATTCGGTTGAACCTCAAGAAACCGGAAGGCCGCCTGGTGCTAGAGAAGCTCGTTGGAACTGTAGATGTAGTGGTCGAAGGATTCCGACCCGGCGTGGCAGCGCGTCTGAGCCTCGATTATGCCTCGCTGTCGAAAATCAAGAGCGACATCATCTGCGTTTCGCTCTCTGGATTTGGCCAAGACGGTCCGTATAGCCAAGTCGTCGCCCATGACCTGAACTACCAGAGCTTAGCCGGTATTCCGCACATGACAGGACAAGCAGATGGTTCACCGCAGATACCCGGCAACGCAATTGCCGATGACGCCGGCGGCATCAGTGCGGCGCTGAGCATCATGATAGCGCTGTTTCACAAGCAGCGAACCGGCGAGGGGCAGTACGTCGATTTGGCGATGGTCGATACGTTGCTCAACATGATGTTGCTGCAGCTCGACGACGCCGCCCGAACCGGTCGGTCCCCTCGCCGCGGTCAGACCGTGCTCAGCGGGCAGTGCGCCTACTACAACATCTACGAATGTAAGGACGGTAAGTACCTATCGGTCGGGGCCTTCGAGCCTTGGTTCTGGGCCAATCTGTGTCGGCTGATCGGTGTCGAAGAATTTGCCGAGCGGCAGCATCCGGAGCCCGAAAGCGCAGAAGCCGCCGAGCAGATCCGGCGACTCGGTGAGGTGTTCCGTTCAAAAGATAGGGACACATGGATCGAAGAGCTCATGTTCGAAGATACCTGCGTGACGCCGATCTTAGCGCTCGACGAAGTCATGACCGATCGCAATCACCTCGCGCGCGGGGCGATCCGGGCCGGCACCGACCTCGGCCCCGGCTTCGACGATCAGGTAGGTGTGCTGTTTCGCATGTCGAAGACACCGGGCAGCATTCGAACACCCGCGCCCGCGGTCGGCCAACACACAAGGGAGGTTCTCGGCGAGCTCGGCTACGCCGATGCTGAACTCGACCGGCTGCTCGAGACGATCTCTACTGCCTAGCCGACCGGTATGAGCGCGACTACTTAGAAGGCAGAGCCAGCGTTGCCGTGCAGCGATAGCCCGGACCGAGCTGCGTATCGATTGCGATGTCCATGTCGACGAGTTTCTCGCCGTCCTTTTCCCACTTCTTCGTGATCTCGCCGGTCATCATGTAATCCTCGCCGGCGCCGATAGTACGCATCATCTTGAGTTGGATACGCCGTACGGTGCTCATGGGCCCGCCGTAGTCGGTCATGTATCGCGACAGCATTCCCAGATTGAAATGCGTTCCTAGGAACATTTCGCGAACCCGACTCTTGTTGTGGCAGTACCAGGTGTTGTGATGTTGGGGCGCGAAGTCACGGCTGGCCGATGCCATGAAGGCGCAGCGCGTGACAGTAATCGGCATAAGAAGATTCGGCATCTTCTCACCTTCACTGACATCGTCCCAGTAGCGGTCGATAGGCGAAGACGGTGCCCAACCGGTTCGCCATGACTCGAGCATTTCCTCGGTTGCATTGTGCCATCCGCCCTCTAGCCATTCGCCATCGGGCGGGGCCATGGGCGCTTGGTCTTCCAATGTGCTCGGCTTGGCACGCTTAGCTTGGGCCTCGACTTCCTTGGCCGGATCGGCGTCTCCCGAAGACTCCGTCACTCGACCGTAGGAGAACAAGTTGGTGTGGGCTTGGCTGACGAGTTCATCGCGTTGGTTGTAGTAGCTGGTCTCGAGCTTGCTGAAGTAACCTGCCCCCAAACGGGTTTGTTTGAAGTCAGAGATCTCGACGAGGCGCCCCGTGCTGCTCAAGCGGTCGCCAATTTCGACCGGACGGTAAAAGAACATTTCATAGTTCGCCAAGATGCCGACGGGAAGTTCCAGCAAGTCCTTGAGTTCAAAGTGCAGCAGCTGACGGGTGTTATTAAATCCGCTCGGCGTCGGCCAGCGATACGGTAGAACCAAGGTGCAGATGATCATCCCGGGTTGAGCAATGATGTCGTTGAAGCCGCGACTTCTCGCGTACTCGCTATCGTTGTACAGAGGGTTCCCGTCTTCGACCGTCTCATTCCAGTGGCGGATCAGGTATTCGCAACACTCGACGTCGGAAACCTCTTTTTCGTCCTCCGAGGCTAGCTCTAGAATTCGCGCACGGTTCTCTGATTTTACATAGTCCGGAATCGTTTTGAACTCGTCTTCAGTCATGCCTGCTAACACCCCCTATCGCTGCGTTCCGCTACAATATGTGCCGGCTGGTCGAACACAAGGGCCCTCGCGAGGCCGGGCGAGGATCTGATACTGAGCCACTCGTTTCAGCACAGCGCGTTTGGCATAAGTTTGGGGCAAGAAAGGAGCCTGATATGGAGCTTGACTGGACCCCCAAAGAGGAAGCGTTTCGGCAAGAAGTGCGTACATTCATCGCCGATGAGCTTACCGACGAAGTTAAAGGCAGCATGTTCATCAACACGCCGGCGCGTGTCGCTTTCGTTGACAAAATGGTCGAACGCGGCTGGCTGGGCCTGGGCTTTCCCGAAGAATACGGCGGCAACCCGACTCCCTTCCCCCTCGCGCAGTTCATACTCAACACCGAGCTCGAAAGGGCTAATGCTCCGATCGTCGGCAAGAACATCGGAACGATTGCGAACACCATCTTTCACGAAGCCAGCGAGGAGATGAAGAAAGAGTTTCTCCCCCGTATCTTTGCGAACGAAGGCCAGTGGTCGATCGCCTACACGGAACCGGGAGCCGGCACCGATATCGCCGCGCTCGAGACCAAGGCGATCGACAAGGGTGACCACTGGGAAGTGTCGGGCACCAAGGTCTTCATTACCTCGGCGCACTTCGCCAAGTGGCATTGGATGGCGGTGCGAACCGATCCTGACGCTCCCAAGCACAAGGGCATTAGTATGCTGATCGTCGACGTCGATTCGCCGGGCATCGAGATGACGCCTATGTGGTGTATCGGTACCACGACCGCCGAGCGTACGAACACGCTGATCTTCGACAAGGTGAAGGTACCCAAGAACCGCCTCGTCGGTGAGGTCAACAAAGGTTTCTACTACCTGATGCAGGCGCTTGATTACGAGCGGTTCGCCATCATCGCCGCCGCGCAGCACACCCGCCGTTTCAATACCATACTCGATTACCTCAAGACCTTGGACTACGACGGTGATCGGCCTCTACATGACGATCCCACGGCACGTCGTAAGATCGGGCGCATGGCGACGCGCATCGACGTCGGCAATATGATCGAGCGATTGTGCATCTGCATTGCTGCCGAGCGTGTACCGGCGGCCGAGGCCGCGATGAACAAGGCTTGGGGATCGTGCATGCAAGATGAGGTGTGCCAGCTGGCCCAAGAGATAATGGGGCCGTTCGGTTTTCTGGTCGACGGCTCTGAACATGCGGGCCTCAATGGCTACATCGTCGAAGAAGGATTGATGGCAGGGCACGTCAAGGTCGCCGCCGCCGGCGTTGACGTTGCCAAGAGCATTATCGCCAAGAGGATGCTCGGCTTGCCCAATCCGCTCGGAAAACCCGAGCTGCCGGGGCGATCGTGAACCATCTGCTGAATACTTTCGGGAGGGACTTCTAGATGGACATGAAACTCACGCCCGAGCAGGCGCAACTCCAAGACAGCGCCCGCAGATTCATGGACGAGCAATGCCCGATTGCCTTTGTTCGAGAGATGGAAGCGAGCGAGATCGGCTTTAGTCGAAAGATGTGGAAACAAATGGCCGAGCTGGGCTGGCTGGGAATCGATCTTCCAGCTGACTGGGGTGGAGTGGAACTCGGCACTCTCGATCTCACCATTCTCATGCGCGAGCTCGGCCGCCATATCTGCCCTGTACCTTTTCTTAGCACGGCCGTCATCGGCGGCGACGCCATTGCACGTGCCGGCACCGACGAGCAACGCCAGCGTCATATTGCGCAGATCGTGAATGGTGAACTCATCGTAGCCTTCGCCTACCAGGAGTTCTCTCGTTCGTTCGATCCCGGCGTGATCAAGCTACAGGCCCAGCCCTCGGGCGACGGCTATGTGCTTAGCGGAACGAAGATGTTCGTCGAGTACGCCGGTGCCGCCGATCTACTTCTGGTGGTAGCACGTACGTCCGAGGCGGCACCGGCGCGCAGCGGACTGACCATGTTCTTGGTCGACGCGAAGACCGATGGCATCAAATGTACCCATACCCCGACCATGGCCCGCGATCGTCATTATGAGGTTACGTTTAGCGACGTCGCGGTCTCTCGAGACGATGTGTTAGGCCGCGTGGACGACGCATGGACGCATCTGGAACCCGTGTTGCAGAAGGCAGCGCTCGCTTTTTCTGCGTTCACCAACGGCGCGTGTTTTGAACTACACGAAGAAGCAACCCAGTTTGCCAAAGAGCGCGTTCAGTTTGGTCGCCCGATCGGTCAGTTGCAGACGATCCAGGGGTATCTGGCGCAACTGATCATGGAGATCCTCGGCGCCGATACGCTCACAATGTTCACGGCATTCAATATGGACAAGGGCCGTCACGTGCGTGGCTATGTCGCCAAAGCGAAAGCCTTCTCTTCGGAAACGGTCGGCCGGACCATGCACATCGGGAGCCAGATCTTCGGAGGCATGGGCTACATCGAAGAGGTTGACAGCACATTGTATCTGCGTCGAGGCAAGCAGTACGAGCTGATGCTCGGTGGTTCGGGCTATTGGTACGACATCGTTGCAGAGGAAATGATCGACACCGACGAGCCAGTGCTACTGACTTAGGTCGAGCGCTGGCGCGGCGTGATTCGGGGGGGGGCATGAGTGCGGAATTAACATTGGTCGGCCTTTGGCTGGCATTCGGCGCGACACACGTGCTGCTGTCATCGGTGCGTGTGAGACCGAGAATCGTTGACGCGATTGGTCCCGGCGGCTACATGGGTTTGTTCTCGTTGGTGGCTCTCGCCACCTTCGTGCCGTTGGTTTCCGTCTATATAGGAAACCGGCATGGCGGCGAGTTGCTGTGGAGCTTTGGCGGTGTTGCCGGTCTGAGAACCGCATCGATGTGGTTTTCAGGCATCTGTTTCACTATCAGCATTGCGTCGTTCTTCCAGCCGAGCCCGGCGAGTACCGGTGTCACCGGTCCGCCTCGTGCGATCGGACTCTTGCGCATAACGCGGCACCCACTGTTCATGCCGGTAGGTCTGCTCGGGCTATCGCACCTCGCACTTAACGGATACGTGACCGACATTCTCTTCTTCGGCGGCCTGTTCGTCTACGGCGTCATTGGCTGCATGCACCAAGATGCGCGAAAGCAGGAGACCGAAGGGGAACCGTTCGCGGCCTTCGTGCGCGAGACGTCGCTGGTGCCGTTCGCGGCAATCATCACCGGGCGAACGAAACTGGTGGTGTCTGAGCTTCCTTGGCTCGGACTCTGTGTGGGTGTCGCCGCCGCAATCGGCTTCTATCAGCTCCACGGGACGATGTTTTCCTAAGGGCCGGTTGCGACATGCGGGCTGCGCGTGGCCGCCGCAGGGTGTATCGTTAGGCCGTGCTGAGACAGGGCGATACAGGGGTGTCTCGTTGGCGACGGCGCGGATTGGGCCGCTGGGCGTTGCTCATTCTTATCGGCATTGTCATGGCAGTGGCAGCTCGCTCGGTCATCGACTTGGAGCCGACCGATGACAGCGCGGCGATCGAAGCGCTGATGGCGATTGCGCCCATTCATCTGCAGCAAAGCATTCCAGAGGCAGAGCTTCTCGATATCGAAGTGCGCTCAGATTCCGCAGCCGAGGTGCAGTACCTGCACGATAGGCTCTATGACGTCGTGTTCACCTATCGTCGCTCCGACGAGCTGCGTACGATCACTGCGCCTTACGGATTAAACGGTGAATCTTGGATAACCCCGACGAAGGTAGAGATGCGCAGCCGAGACGAATCGGCAATGGTCGTTCGCTGACCGAGGAGCTATTCTCTGTCGTCGAATACGCCCGCAAGATTGTCTATCAGCGGCGTGATCGTCAGTCCTTGTACGATGATCGAGAAGATCACGACCACGTAGGTCATCGTGACGATCAACTCGCGCCCGCCAAAATCCGCAGGCAAGGACAGAGCGAGCGCGACCGATATACCGCCGCGCAACCCGCACCACGTCATGATCTTCACCGAGTGGGGCGTGAAATGTCGGCGCAGCCTCAAAAGCGTGACCGATCCTCCCACTGCAATGAAACGTGCAAGAAGTACGACCGGAATCGCGACAAGACCAGCCGTCAGACTGGCTGTCGTGAAAGAGATCAGCAGGACTTCCATACCGATCAATACGAACAGGACGATGTTGAGAATCTCGTCGACGAGTTCCCAGAATGTATCTACATGATGGGCTGCGGCCTCTGAGAATGCATGAACCCGAATCGGGTTGCCGACGAACAAACCGGCCACTACGACCGCGAGCGGGCCGCTCATGTGTAGAGCCGAGGCAGCGGAATAGGTGCCCATCGCGAGCGCCAGACTGAGCAGCACTTCTACTTTGGGATCCTCGATACCGCGCATGAGCCAAAATACCAGTGCCCCGCACGCGAATCCCATGACAAATGCGCCGAGAATTTCGAGCCCTAGAAACCCCAGAACCCAACCGACGGTCATACCGTCCTCGCCGTGCCCGGGACCACCCGCCGCGAGCGAGAGGAGGACCGAGAACACGACCACGCCGATACCATCGTTGAATAGCGACTCACCAGCGATCTTCGCTTGGAGTCTCTTCGGGACTCCAGAGGATCTGAGAATGCCAAGCACTGCGATCGGGTCGGTCGGAGAGATGAGCGCGCCAAACAGCAGGCAGGGCATGAGGCCGATCGAGATTCCAAGCCATGGGGCGATCTGCCAAATCGATAGACCGATCATGGCCGTAGTCAGTATCACGCCAACCGTTGCCAGCAGCGTGATGATCCACTTGTTCTCGAGTAAGTCGGAAGACTTTACATGCAAAGCGCCGGCGAAGAGAAGGAATGCCAGCATCACATCGAGCAGAGCTCCTCGGAAATCGATCCGTTCGAGCTGATGGGTGACCAGTTCTTCGATCGGGAGACCGAGAAGACTCATACCTTGTAGACCGATCGACATCGCCAGCGCGATTATCATGACACCGATGGTTGTCGGTAACGGCGTGAGCTTCGCGTTGAGCCACGCGAGGCCAGCCGCCGTGACCAGCGTCAATGACAGGAGATGAAAGGTACTTGCGACTTCTGAAGGCATGGGATGAACGCGATATTGTAGCAGATCGATGCAGCGCTTGAGACTTAGTTGATACCCAACCAGGCATTTGCGTCGCGAGCGATGCGGCGGCCGTAGCGGCGAATGGCGGGCGACGGTGCATCACAGTCGAAGAAGAAGTCGTGGTTGCCGAGGCAAAAGTGGATCGGGTCGTCGTCACGGTGCAACTGCGCAACGCCGCCGGCAATGTTTGGATGCGTGCAGTAGGGCGTGCCGCGCTCATCTTCGTTGCAGGGAAGCGTTTGCACCCAGCGATCGCGAGCGCCCGTATCGGTGACGGTCGGGTCGACTGCTGCGCTCAATGTTAAGCCGGCATCCGTGGTGCGGTCGCCGTGGACGGCGGCGACCCAGCGGTAGATGTTGTTGAGCAGCGGAGTCCGACCCGGTACACCGGGCTCGGGCCCCTGTAGGACCCAGAGAATGCGCGGACGAGGAACGTTGATCGCGAGCGCTGTTTCTTCGATGGCGCGCACCGCACGTTCCGCGTCGTCGAAATAGCTGCGATAATACTCAATCGTGTTTGAAGGTTGCTCGATCATGCACTTGGTGAAGGCGTTCCCCCAGAACTGGAGAATGACGAGGTGCGGCTGGGTTGCCCGCACCTGAGCGCGCAGCCGCTCGGGGCGCCCCATCTCGGCATTCGGGGATTCGAGAAAGTCACAGATGGCCATGCCGGGAAAGGCCGAATACGACGTAACCGCCCGACCCGTGGCTTCCTGGGTGGATGCAACGACTTCTGCAGCGGTATTGGCAGCCAGAGAATCACCGATGTAGAGGATGCGGGCGGGCACGTCTTTGGTAAATGCCGCCGCCGCGCTCGCAGCACCGAGTATCGACGCGCATACGATCGCAAGAACGCCGTAGCGCAACTCTACGGGCGGGTTCAACAACAATACGCGGCTCATCAGCTTACCGGGAACAGACAATATAGGGATGGCCGCCGATTGACGAAAACGCGGTGGCGGGCGCCGGATCGGACTAGATCGCGTCGAGCCCCGGCTCGAAGAGCGGCTTGACACCCAGACGGTCACAGTCTGCACTCATCTCGGCATCGCTTGGTAGCGTCGGTTGCGCTTGGTAGTCGGCCGCCGCCGCGAGTACCTCTCCAAGGACGGTGCCGTCGCTGGTCGTGTTCAGAAAGACGTTCGGCCGTCCTAACACCCATTCGACACTGCGCCGCAGCGCGTCTGCGTCTCGGATCGGCTCGTACCAGCTGAATTTCTTGCTCTCATCGTCATCGCGCCAACGGCGAAGTGCGATGGCTTTGATCGTTTGCAGTGCTACGCCGCTCTGGCTGCATTTGCGTTCGAGTTGTTCGAAGTCTCGAGCGTAATCCTCTTGGGCCATCATGCTGTGATTGTAGGGTGCGAGAACCGATGTGAACTCGAACCGCTCCAGACTGCGCAGATGCATCGCCGGGGCTTGTGTGCCGTGGCCGGTGACGCCTATAAAGCGGACCAGTCCTTCATCACGAGCGGCGACGAGAGTATCGAGAGCTCCGCCTTTCGACATCGCTTCGCGCCAGCCTTCCTCGTCAACGAGGTTGTGCATCTGGATCAGATCGAGTTGGTCTATACCGAGGCGCTCGAGAGAGTTCTCGAGGCTTCGTCGTGCGCCTTCGCCGGAACGTTCACCGGTTTTCGATGCCACGAAGAAATCAGCCCGGCGCGTGGCCAGCAGCGGAGCCAGACGAAGCTCCGATTCCCCGTAGGAAGCGGCGGTGTCGATATGGTTGACGCCAAACTCATCGAGCGTTTCGAACACGCGTTCGCAACGCGCGGGCGACATGACCGAGAGTGCGGCCGCGCCGAAGATGGTTCTGGTGCTGGTGTGTCCGGTGCTCCCGAAGGGGAGCGTGCCTAACGTTTTACTCTTCGCTGTTGCGGCCGACGCTGCACTCATGTGCTGAGCCTAACCGGGCGGCGCAGTTCACGCCATGTGGTGGTGCAGTCGGGGCCGCTGCCGAGCGATCAGAGGGCCAGTTCTATCACGATCGGTGCGTCGTTTTCCCCGGCGATGCGCTGTTCGAGCGCACCGGCCAACGCCGCGCCGTCCAACCCCAATAGCGGGCGCTTCGGATCGCGCAGTTTCGTGGCCGCCACCGCAGCCAGACGCGCCGCGGGTTCGGGTTTGTTGGTCTCGAGTTTGATGAGCGCCGCTGCGGCTTGAATGATTCCCTGAAGAAAACGTCCGATGGTCGTGTTGGGTCCGGCGCTTTGCCATAGCACCTCGAGTTCCTCGTGCGCCTCCCAGTAGTAGCCGTTGTTGAAGAGATCGGCCGCAAACAGGTAGGAGCCGCAGGTATTCCAGGAGTTTTCGTCGATGGTCGCTGCCGGCATCTGTCTGCCGTAGGAATGCCCATCGCGGTCGCGGATCGGATGCGGTGTCGATCCGGGACGGTGGCGGTAGGGCGGAAACTGGCGCTTGGTATATCGTGGAGTCATCGTGAGGTCTGGCGCGGTCTGTCAATCCTTTCGCAGATCGGAGAAATAGAATGCCGCGATACTATTGAGTACATCGGCACGTTCCCACTGTAGGAAATGGCCGCACTCGGGAACCACCAACGGGCCGGTCCGATCGGTGAACGCGATCTCGCAGCGTTTGGCGAAATCCTTCGGCACCACTTCGTCATCGGGCCCGTAGAGGATGAGGGTGGGAACTTCCACAGGCTGCATGATCAGTGGCATCTCGGACATCGGGCGCCCGTACTCCAATTGGTAGGGCGCCCAGCCCGCTGCCAGCCGCTCGGCGTCTTCGAAGGGTTCGACCATAAAGTCGAAACCGTCTTCGTCGAACGATCCCTGCGATGCGAGCAGACGATGCTCGTAGAAGTCACGAATGTAGCGGCGCCTGCGCGCCGGAGTGTCCAGGTCGGCAAGTAGGTCTTGCCAGTCTCTACCCTGGCGAACGCGGTAGTCGCCGGTCGGTCCGTCTTCGAGCGCCATCATTGCCAGTCCACGCTCTGTATACCAATCTTCGCGATCGGCGATCATGGGAGGTACCGAGTTGAAGAAGATCATGCGGTCGACGAATCCCGGGTAGCGGTTGGCCATATCGCAGATCACGACGCCGCCGACATCACCCGCGAGCAGTCCGCAGCGCTCGTGCCCCAGCCGATCGTGGACGAGTGCATAGAGATCCTTCGTGTAGATGACGAGATCGTATTCGTCGTTTGGCGATAGATCCGAATCACCGTAGCCGCGCAGGTCGGGGACGATGACCTCGTAGCCTGCTTCGACCAGAGGCTGAATGTTGCGCCACCAGATTCGTTTGGTTTCGGGATACCCGTGTACCAGCAACAGCGGGTATCCGCCGACGCCTTCGCGAACGTAAGCCAGCTCGATGTCATCGCTGACGGCTGCGCGGTGGATTTCGAAGGCCTCGGGGGCGGGCGTTTGGGGCTGGGGTGGACGATGAAAAGGCATGGCCGTTCCTATGCCGAGCGTACGTCCGTGTGGCAACCCGCGAGCGGTTGGGCCAACTCGGCGCGTGCGTACAATGCACCGGTGGGCATCTTCGATTTCTTCAAGCGCAGGCTGGCGGCGACCCCGCCACAGGCCGCGCCGACCCTACCACGTCGCGCCGAAGAAGCCGTTGCCGAGAGCAAGATCGAAGACTCTGGAGCGCGCGCAGCCTCGGTCGCGCCACCTCCCCTCGAACGCGGCGGCCAAGACCCCGACGGTGCTTCCGCCAACGAGGCAAAAGAGGGGGTCGGCTCCGAAACGAAGCGCGAAACGCGACGTGACGCGATCGACGGCACCGACAATGACGCGGAATTGGCCCAAATTGCATGCGACGATCCCGACCCCGTGTTGCGCATGCGGGCGCTCAAGCGCATCCAACGCGATGAGGTTCTCAAGAACGTCGCGCTGGTGAGCGATGACACCGCTGTCGCGAAGGGGGCGGTAAAGCGCATTACGGGGGTCGAATTCTTGGCTGCGGTGGCCGGTAACGCACCGCGTGTTGTTGCGCAGCTGGCGCTGGCGCGTATCACCGACGAGACGGTATTGTGGCAAGTGGCGGTGCGCGCCGATGATGCCATCGTCGGTAAGGCGGCCGTCAAGAAGATCTCGGATCAGGCCTTTCTTAGAGAGATTGCCGAGTCGGCCGGAGATATTCTGGTGCGTCGTGCTGCCGTCAAACGGTTGAGCAACGACGATGCACTGGCCGACGTTGCATCGCATGAAGGTCCAACCGAAGTCAGGCTTCGAGCGATCGACAAGTTGAACGATCCGCTGGCGCTGGCACGCATTGCGATCGAAGACGTCGACGTCGAGATCCGCGCTCGGGCGCTCGTACGCATCGAGGACGGTGCCGTGTTGTGTACGGTCGCATGTAGAGACGACGATCATGACCTGCGCATGCAGGCTGTGGGGCGGTTGTCGGAGCCGTCCGATTTTCTACAAATAGCGACCGATGGCGGATACGTTGACGCGCGTGTAGCCGCGGTGCGCCGTACTCGAGACCGTGCCGCGCTGACCGCTCTCGCGATGGGCGACGCGGAGGCTGAGGTGCGCTGTACGGCGGCACACCGCGTACGATCGCGTGCGCAGCTGACCGACATTGCCGAGAACGGTGGGCATGCCGACGCGCGCGCGATCGCCGTCCGCAAGCTAAAAGATACATCGCACATGGGCGGCATCGCCTTGGACGATGAAGATCCTCGGGTGCGCAGTGCAGCGGTACGCAAGATCAAGAAACAACCGCTCATATGTGCGATTGCGCGTATCGATTCCGATTGGCATGTTCGCAAAGCGGCCGTCGAGCGTATCGAAGATCAAGACGAGCTTTGTATGCATGCGAAGGAAGACGAGGAGTGGCAGGTACGCGAGGCTGCTGTCGCCGCCGTTACCGATCGCGACACACTTGTGAACCGTGCAAAGTGGGATTCGGCTTGGCGCGTGCGCAAAGCGGCGACGCAGCGGCTCGACGATCAGACCGTGCTGGCCAATCGGGCAAAGAGTGACGACGAGTGGGGCGTGCGTTTGGCGGCCGTCGCTCGTCTCGACGATCAGGCACTGCTTGCGAATCGCGCTCAATGGGATGACGACGTACGGGTGCGCGCGGCGGCTACCAGTCGGTTGATCGACGAGAGTACACTCGCCAAGCTACGCGAAGACGATTCGGAAGAAGCGGTGCGCAGCGCCGCTGAGCAGCGGTTGCAGGTAATCGCATCGGAGGAAGAACAGCCATCGTGAGTGCGGGCAAACTGACAGCGATTTATCGCTATCCGGTCAAGAGCATGATCGGCGAGAACGTGGAGGCGACGGCGCTCGGCGAAAAGGGGCTTCCCGGCGACCGAGCCTGGGCGATTCGCGACGAGGTCCGAGGTGGGATCCAAGGAGCCAAGAAAATCCCCGCGTTGATGCAATGTGCATCGCGTTACCTCGAAGAACCTGGTGCCGGCGATGCGCCCGCTCCAGAGATCACATTGCCCGACGGTGCTGTGCTCAGTGCTGCCGATGCGGATGCGGCCGTGCGGATCGGCGAGGCGGTTGGTCGCGAGGTGACGCTGTGGCCGATCGTGCCGGCCGAGACGCTGGACCACTACCGGCGCAGCCCGCCCGATGACGAAGATTTCGAAAAAGAGCTTCGTGCCGTCTTTGGCCGTACCCCCGAGGAGCCGCTGCCCGATCTAGCAAAATTTCCGCCGGAGATTTTCGAATACGAATCACCGCCCGGAACCTACTTCGACGCGTTCCCGTTGCTGGTACTGAGCACCCGCTCGCTCGCGACACTTCAGGATGCCGCTCCGAATTCGAAGATCGACGTACGGCGATTTCGCCCCAATCTGTTGGTTGACGCTACGAGCGACGAGTGCTTCCCCGAGCTGGCGTGGATCGGCAAGCGTGTGAAGATCGGTGAGGCGGTCTTGTCGATCGCCATGGAATGCCCGCGCTGCGTGATGACGACGCTCGGCTTTGCCGATCTTCCGAAGGACCCAGGGGTGATGCGGAAGCTGGTCGAGGCGGCCGACGGGAACCTCGGGGTCTACGCGAGCGTGGAGACTGCCGGCACGGTGCGTACCGGCGATCCCATCCAAGTGCTCGACTGAGCTGGAACACTTCCGCAGACGCTAAGCCGGGTCGAGTTCCACCAGCTCTTCGTACAGTGCCGCGATGTTCGGGCACGCAACATCTTTCGCACGGGCGGCTTCGAGCGGACGCACGTAGATCGCTTCGAGTTCGAGCGGCAGACGGCGTTCGAAGTCCAGTTTCATGCTCGGTTTGTAGCGCGCCATTTTGTCGGTGTAGCGCAACATCTGCTCTACGAAACGCGGGTCAATATGGTGACCGTAGGCCTCGGCGATGCTGAGCACTTCGATCATGATGTCTTTGCACACCTGCCTCGAGGTGGGATCGTTCATGATCACATCGGTGGTGCAGTTACGCGCGACGCACAGCCCGTTGTATGGCACGTTCCAGACGAGTTTTTTCCAGCGTGCGATGTCCAGGTCGGCTTCGAGGTCGACACCGATGTCTGCGGCGCGAAAGTCCTCGGCGACGCGTTCCATCGCTGGTGTGACGCCCCCCGCGCGACCGTCGCTGCGATACTGCCCCAAGCGGATGTCGCCGTAGTCGAGATGTTTGATGTGCCCCGGCCCCACCTTGTTCGAGCACAAGAAGGCCAACCCGCCTAGGACTGTTCGACCGGGCACGACGGCGTCGGCATCGGCTTCTATGCCCAAACCGTTTTGCATCATGAGAACCGTTGCCTTTGCGGCGGTGGCCGGCGGCAATAGCTCACCGAGCAGTCTGTTCTGTGTCGTCTTCAGAGCAACGACGACGACATCGCTTGGCGGAAGATCGCTCACGTGGGCATAGACCTCGGGCTGACTGATCGAAAAGTCACCCTGGGGCGACTCCACCTTGAAACCGTGCGTCCGCACGTGATCGTAGTCGCTGTGGAGCAGGAACCGTACGGTGGCGCCCCCGTGGTGCAAACGGGCACCGTAGTATCCGCCGAGCGCTCCCGTACCGATGATGCTGTAGCTTGTAGTTTTGGTGACGCTTTTAGATGTCATCTTGTGGCCTGTTCGCGATTTTCGATCGAGGGCAGTAGCTCTATCTACAAGCAGTTCTATCTAAAGGAAACACGGTCGCTCGGCCAGACCGAGCGGCCGTGGTGTCTGCGAGAAGAAGCTGCTGAACTGTCCCGAGGGTGTAGAGAAGACAATGAGGGAAAGGATTCTAGCTCCACTACTGGTCACTACACTCGTTGCCGCGTGCGGGGATGACGCAGGCGGAATGCGAACCACCGATTTCGGTCCTGACACCGACGCGGCAGGCCATTCGGTCGCGACCGAGATCACGGCGCGTGCGAACGCGGCGGTGGCCGAACGACTCGACCTGGACGCGCAAAAGGTAACCGCGGCGGCCAGCCGCGGGTTCATTGCCAGAGAGGAAAACCTCGTCATCAAGTCGGGCGACGGTCGCGTGATCTGGAATCCGGCCGAGTATGCGTTTATCGACGGCGCCGCGCCGCCTTCGGTGAATCCCAGCCTCTGGAGACAAGAGAAGCTCAACAACATACACGGCCTCTTCAAAGTCGCCGACGGTGTCCATCAGGTACGCGGCTACGATCTTGCCAACATGAGCATCATCGAAGGTCGTGAAGGTCGTATTTTGGTCGACCCCCTGACGGCCGTCGAGACGGCACGCGCGGCGTTGGATCTGGTCGAGGCCAACCTCGGCAAGAGACCGATCACCGCCGTCATTTTCACGCATAGCCACATAGATCATTTCGGTGGGGTCTTCGGTGTGGCAGACAAAACGGATTTTGAATCGGGCAAAATTCGAGTGATAGCGCCGAAGAACTTTCTCGAAGAGTCAGTCAGCGAGAACGTGATTGCGGGGATGGTTATGACGCGCCGGGCGGATTTCATGTTCGGTGCGCCGCTTGCACGAAGCGTACGAGGTCATGTTGGCTCGGGTCTCGGTAAACATCCTCCACTGGGGCGTGTATCGATCGCGACGCCAAGTGATCTCATCGACCACACGCCGCAAGAGATGACGATCGACGGTGTGAAGTTTGTCTTTCAGTACGCGCCTGAATCGGAAGCGCCGGCGGAACTCGCGTTCTATTTGCCCGAGAAGCGAGCGCTCTGTGGTGCCGAGATCATCTCACAGACTCTGCACAATCTGTACACTCTGCGCGGCGCGAAGGTGCGTGATGCGTTGCTGTGGAGCGGCTACATCGACGAGTTGTTGCAGATGTTTGGTGATCGTTCCGACGTCGTTTTCAATAGCCACCACTGGCCCGTCTGGGGCGGCGATGCGATACGCGACTATCTTGAGAAGCAGCGCGACACATACAAATATATCCACGATCAGACGCTCTATCTCGCGCATCAAGGTCTCACGCCGCGTGAGATCGCTGAGACGATCGAGCTACCGGCGGTGTTGGCCGAGAACTTTCCGACACGCGGGTACTACGGAACAGTCAAGCACAACGCGAAGGCCGTATATCAGCACTATTTTGGTTGGTACGACGCTAACCCGGCTAATCTCGATCCGTTGCCGCCGGTGGCTGCAGCCAAACGCTATGTGGAAGCGATGGGCGGCACTGCGTCGGTCATCGAGAAGGCGCAAGCGGCATTCGATGATGGCGCGTATCGTTGGGCGGCCGAGCTACTGAACCACGCGGTGTTTGCCGACCCGACCAGCGACGAAGCGCGCGGACTGTTGGCGAAGACCTATGATCAGGCCGGATACCAGGCGGAATCGGGCCCGTGGCGCGACATCTATCTAACCGCCGCTACCGAGTTGCGCCATGGCACGATGCGGAACGAGTTTGCTGCGGCTGCGCAGGACGTCATCAATGCAGTGCCCTTGAATCTCTTCTTCACGTCAATGGCCGCTCGCCTCAACGGATCCGAGGCGGAAGGCAAAGAGATCAAGATCAACTTCGTCTTTACCGATACGAACCAAACGTTTGTGCTCGAAGTGAAGAACGCAGTGCTTCATCACTACGAGCGCAACGCCGACGAAGACGCCGACGCGACCATTCGCCTCACGCGCGAGTTTTGGATTCGGCTGCTGACGAAACAGGCAGGGTTGGTAGAACTGTTGGCGACCGGTGACTACGAGATTGACGGCGAACGTCTCAAGGTACTCGCGTTCTTCGGCCTGTTGGACGAGCCCGATGAGAGCTTTGCGATCGTGACGCCGTAGGCCGTCATCGTCGTGCGGCCCACGTGGCCGCCTTAGTCGTCGTCTTCGAGACCGGAGCTGATGTCATCCAGCACTGAGAATTGCGCCATCTTCAGGACTTGATCGAGCGTGGGTTCAAACCCACCGGCCTCCAGCGCGATCGCGGCGCAGTACGCTTTCTCCAAGCATGCCGCGGCGTCGCCGTACCCGGCCTTCTCGGTACTGTCTCTCGACGAACGCTTCTCGCCGGTCTCTGCACGCTTCATCGCGGCTTGCAGTCGATCGCTTAGAAGCGAGTCTTCATCAAATTTCTTTGCGGACAGTATTCGCGCCATCGTTGCTCGTTCCCCTGATTCGTTGGTCGGCCCGGAGCTTATGCCGGTGACCTTCTCCATGTTCGAGGAGGGCACATTCTGTGCTTTTGAGCCCCGAATTCCAAGCAAAATCGGTAATCGTCAGCACAGGCGCCTGGGCGGCTAGCGCACCTGATCTACGGCTACGAGGTCGGCCTCGATATGCGCGACCTCTTCCTCGGGCAGGAGGAATCGCCAGAAGATCATACCGCTTTTGAGCCCGGCGGCATCGAGCCAGTTGGGAACGCCGGGGTCACGATGCGCGACGACGATCTTGAAGCTGCCGTCAGACTCGTAGGTGACCTGGCGCCGATTGATTGCAACGCGGCGAAACCGGTAGGGGGGCGTCTGCAGGCGATGGTTCCACAAGACCACATTTGCGAAGCGACAGCGCGGGAATCTACCGCGCATGACCAGCGCCTGGTCTTGATCCAGGTCATAGACGGTCTGGCGGTAGTCATTGTCTACCGCGGCGTAGCCGATGTCGGCGTTGCTTTCACCTTCTTTGGTGCCGGAAAACTTGTTGGGTATGCGCGACACCCATTCGGGCATGAGCGCGTCGTCGAATACAGGAAAGTCTATTGTCGCACCGCGTACGAAATTGATGACACGCCGGATGCCTGCGGCGAGCGCGGCATCGTCCATCGGCGGTTCGGGGCCGGGATTCTCGAGCGGTTCGATGGTCAGCGGAACGTGAAAAGTAGGGTCGAGCTGCGGGCTGTTCTCCCATTCCCAGTAGTGACGCGTCGTGATGGTACCGCCGTTCGGTTCGAGTTTGAGCCAGTTATTCGGCTGCGGTTCGGCACTTGCGATGATCTCGTAGCTCCCATCATCAGCGACGTCGAACTCGCCATCATTCAGCGTCGACACGACACCTTGCGATAGTTTGCCCTCATTCGCTCCCGCCTCGACGCTGAACGAGGTGTAGCACGCACCATGTACGTTGCCGCGAATGAGATAGCTGCCGGCCGGATCGGCGACCGCTCCGTAGTACATGGCATCAGGATTATCGCCGAGCAGCTTCTTCGTAGGGCTCAGCCAACGGTGAAATAGCGGGCGTTTCGGATCTGCTTCGAACCAGCACTGGAAGCCGTGTTGCAGCGAATTCGCCAACAAGAACCGGCGCGCGGCTCGCTCGTCGACGCTGTGTTCCCCGTCGGGAGGACCTACGTAGTTGGCTTCGATGTCGGCGAGCGCAGCCGTGAGTTCCGTGAACGCAACGGCGGCTTCGTCGCCGCCGGCCGCGGCCTGGGCGGCTTGGCTGAGGGGACTGGTTCGGCTGGAGTCGCTCTGGCTCATTGGGGGACCTCTACGGCGAACTTGTCGCCCCTGCGACCTTGTAGCAAGGGTGGGCCGGGCACCCCAATGCGCCCGGCGGGCCCCGAACAATACTTCTTGCCTCAGGCGCGCATCCACAGTTCCATACCGTATGGATATTCAAGCACTCTTCGAACAGCACGACGCACGACAGGAACAGGCGCGAGCTTCGGCCGCTGCCTGCGACCTCGCCGATATCGACGTCAGCGATCGTGAACTCTACGCGACCGATACGGTGCTTCCCTATTTTGAGCGCCTGCGACGAGAAGCGCCGATTCATTTCTGCGCCGAGAGCGAAGACGGCCCGTACTGGTCGATCACGCGTTTCGAAGACATCAAAAAAATCGAACTCGACTGGGAGCATTTTTCGTCCGAGCCCAGCATCGTGTTGTTCGAAGCCCGCGACGACGATGGTGGCGACGTCATCGGCAGCGTGCCGAGTTTCATATCGATGGATCCGCCGAAGCATACCGCTCAGCGCAAAGCCGTGCGGCCCGGCGTGGCACCGAAGCAAGTGCGGCAGCTCGAAGAAACGATCCGCGAGCGTGCCGTAAAGGTGTTGGATTCACTCCCGGTCGGTGAAGAGTTTGACTGGGTTGAGACCGTATCGATCGAACTCACGACCCAGATGCTCGCAACGTTGTTCGCGTTTCCGTTTGAAGATCGCCGAAAGCTCACGCGTTGGTCCGACGTGACCACCGCGAACCCGGGGGACGGCATCATCGACTCTTGGGATCAGCGCAAAGAAGAACTCACGGATTGCCTGCAGACGTTTCTCGATCTGTGGGATGAGCGTGCAGCCGCCGAGCCTGCCTTCGATATGCTCTCGATGCTCGCCCATGCACCTGCGACCGCAGACATGAATACACGCCCGCTCGAATTGCTGGGCAACATGATGTTGCTGATCGTCGGTGGGAACGACACTACGCGCAACTCGATGACGGGCGGTGTGCTGGCGCTGAATCAGTATCCTGAAGAGTACGGAAAACTGCGTGCGAATCCGGATCTCATTCCCAACATGGTCGACGAGATCATTCGCTGGCAGACGCCTTTGGCGCACATGCGGCGTACCGTTACGCGCGATGTGGAGTATGGCGGCGCGAAATTTGAGGAGGGCGACAAGGTCGTGCTCTGGTATCTGTCGGCCAACCGTGATGAAGAGCTCTTCGAAGACGGCGAGCGCTTTCGCATCGATCGGCCGAATGCGTATGAGCAGCTCGCCTTCGGCACTGGCATTCACTACTGCGTGGGCGCCCATATGGGACGCATGCAGGTGCAAGTGCTCTGGGAAGAGATCATGAAGCGTTTCTCACGCATCGAAGTGACGGGCGAACCGACGCGGGTGTGCTCTAACTTCGTGAGAGGCTACTCGCATCTTCCGGTGCGGCTGCACGCGGTATAGGCGACTAACTTGCTGCACTCCGTTCCCATCGACGGCATCTGCGATCCGCGTTTCGAGCGTGTTCGCGAGACGTTCGAGAAGAATTTTGCAAAACACGACGATGTCGGTGCCAGCGTCGCCGTCACGCTCGACGGCGAGTACGTGGTCGACCTGTGGGGCGGATACAAAGATCCCGAGCGCACCGAACTGTGGCAGCATGACACGATCGTCAACGTCTTCTCTACGACGAAGACGATGGCGGCGATGTGTTTGTTGATGCTGGCAGACCGCGGCCAGGTTGATTTGTACGCTCCGGTGGCGATCTACTGGCCGGAGTTTTCCGAGAACGGAAAGGAAGGTGTCGAGGTACGCCACTTTCTCAGCCACAGCGCCGGGCTCGCCGGTATGGACGAGTCGATCACCGGCGACGACCTTTACGATACGAAGAAAGTGGTCGATGCGTTGGCCCGGCAAGCACCCTGGTGGGAGCCCGGTACCAAGAGCGGTTACCACGCAGCAACGCAGGGCTATCTCATCGGTGAGGTCGTGCGCCGGATAACCGGGAAGAGTCTTGGTACGTATTTCCGCGAAGAGATCGCAACGCCGCTCGAAGCAGACTTTCACATCGGAACCCCGAGCGAGCTTGCTCCTCGAATCGGTGCGTTGATTCCCCCCGACGTGGGCCTGGCCCAGCAGATTCCATCCGATTCGCTTGCGTCGCGGGCTTTCGCGAGCCCCGCCGTTGATGCGCGCGCGGCTAACACCGCTGCGTGGCGCGCCGCCGAGCTGCCGGCGCTCAACGGGCACGGCAACGCGCGTTCAGTCGCGCGGGTACAGACGGTGATGGCGAACGAAGGCGAAGCTTTCGGGTGTCGGTTGCTGTCGGAAGCGGGTACCCGACGGATTTTCGAACGGCAGACGAGTGGCAAGGATATGGTACTCGGCGTGCCGATCTCGTACGGAATGGGCTACGGCCTTACCAATACTGAAGTGCCGCTGGGGCCGAACGAGCGCATCGCATTTTGGGGAGGATGGGGTGGCTCGGTCGTTGTCATCGATCAAGATGCACGGCTCTGCGTCGCCTATGTGATGAATCGAATGGAAGGGAACCTGGTAGGCGACTCGCGTGGATTCGGGTTACTGTTTGCGGCCCATGCGTGTCTGTAAGGGGTGCCGCCGTTACGACGAACTGTTGCGCGGTCCGGCGATAGCATCGTCGTCGGCTTCGAGCGAGTTCACGTAGTCGGGGGCGAGTGCCTTCAGCGGATGCCGCGCGGCGAGCTGGCCCATAAACGGCGGGTGGACCGAATACCCGAGTAACTGCTGCAGCCGATCCGACATCTTTGCGGCCCTTGCGCGCGGGATGGACACCGTAAAATTTTCTTGTTGGCGGGCCCAGGGCTGGCAGTACTGGTGGCTGAACGCGCGCCGTATCCCATCGGAGCGATTGGCGCCCCCGCGATGCAAAGTCGTACCTGGGAACAAGACTAATGAGCCCGCAGACATCTCGAGTGGCTCGAGTTGTTTGACCAGCGCTTCGGCGACAACGGCGTTAGGGTCGCCGAAGAAAGTGTACGACACCTGTTCGTCACCCCAATGGTTGCTGCCGGGGATGATTTCCGTGGCACCGTTCGCAGCCGTGAAATCATCGAGTGCCCAAATCGTGGATACACTAACGGCAGGTCTCGGGCGCGGAAGGATGTAGAACGCGTCGTCGTAGTGAACCGGTTGCGGAGTTTCACCTGGATGGATGCAGATTGCCTGACTCGCCGTGAGCAAGTACCCGGGGTGAAGTAGTTGATCGACTAGTTCCAATACGAGGGAGTGTTCGGTCGTTCGTTCGAACACGGGTCCGCGTCCGGCGAGCGAATATACGCGTTGCGTTTTCTCGCCTTCGAAGTTGTTGCGCCCTTCCGCGCCGAGGTCGAGGTACGGTTGCAGCGCCGAGCGTAGCGCGTCTACCTCTGACGGCGTCAGTACGTCTTTCAAGACGACGAAACCGTTGGCGTGATAGTCGAGAAGGATTTGGTCTGCGGTGGACATGTACGCAGTCTATCAGCGCTGCGTGTTGGGTCACACGTGGTTTGGTGCTTGACCGATACGTCGGTTCAACCGCTCCTATTCCAACAGCCGCTTAGGGTCGCGCCCGTTCACGAAACCGATGAACGGAAATAGCATGCTGTACCCGAGCAGCTCTTGCACGGTTTCGCTACAGAGCTTCGCGCGCTCTCTTGAAACCGCCAAGCTGTAGTTCTCTTGCTGTCGCGCCCAGGGTTCGCAGTACTGCGCGGTCGCGGCCATGCGCGATGCGTCGCTTCGGTTCGGACCCGCACAATGCCACAGCGTTCCCAGAAAAAAGATGACCGAGCCCGAAGGCATGACGGCCGGGACGAGCTGCGTCTTGTCGATCTCGCCCGAGGGAACGTCACCCCATAGGTGGCTCTTCGGAAACACGAGCGTCGCGCCGTTCTCTTCGGTGAAATCATCAACGGCCCATATTGTCGCGGCACCCACCGGCTTTCTCGGCCGAGCTAGCGGGTAGAATCCGTCGTCGTGATGAAGAGGTTGCTGAATTTCTCCAGGCAAAATGTTGATGGCCTGTAGCTGCGACAACAGATAGTTCGGCAACAAGATGCGATCGAGCAGCGCCAAGATCAGCGGATTCTCCATGAGCGGGTTGAGCGCCAGCGTCTTTTCTATGACCGAGTAGATGCGTCGGGTTTTGTAGCCCTCGAACTCGGTGCGGCCGTCATGCTCGAGCAACGGCAACGTCTCGGTCTTGAGTGCCGCCATCTCGTCGGCAGAGACCAGCTCGGGAATGACGACGTAACCGTTCTCGTGCACTTCTTCGAGAAGCCTGTCGACGAGATCGGGGTCCACGTCGTGCTTACGCGTCGACGAGGCCGCCGCGGCTTCTTGCGCCGCAACGATATTGGATTTTACCGTTCCGTCGGCATTGGTGTATTTGCGTTCCGACATGCGTGCTCCGAATGATTCAGCCGTAGATCGATACGTTCCAGATGTCGGCGATCACTTTGGCGGTCACCTCTGGATCGTCAGGGTCTTCGCGCGTGAGATGATCGGTGAATACGGCGTGGTTCATGAGAATGAGTGCGCGCCCGAGTAATTCCGGGTTGTCGGTCGTCGAGCGACCGAGCGCGATTTGGTGGCGGATGAACCGCCCAGTGAGATCGATGTAGTAGTCGACTACGCGTTGCTGCCACTGTTGGTAGACCTCGGTGCTTCCCCAGGCGGCCTGTGTCAGCGCCGCCACCGCACGTCGGTGGTCCTGAAACACGACGAACATGCGGGTGAGGTTGTCGCCGGTCGCTTGGCGATAGTCGTCGTCGTCGCCTTCTTCTTCTTGGCTGAGCCAGGGATCGACACTCGCGCGAATGTCCTGCTCGAAGTGTTCCAACAGCCCCAGTACGAGGTCATCGAGTGCGGTGAAGTAATGGTAGAACGATGAGCGTGTCATGCCGGTGCGCGCCATGAGGCTCTCGACGGTCAGTTCCTGAAAGCTCATCTCGCGAAGGGCGTCCTCGAAGGCCGCGATGATCTCCGCTTTGGCCGAGTCGGGATCGCGCCGAACCCGCCTATTTCCGGCACCATTGCCCGGTATCTGTGGAGTATTGGGGCGGGGCGCGTTGCCCCCCGTTTGCTCGACCATGCAGGGAGCGTACACCGGAGCGGGTGCTATTGACAATGTGTCGATAGCGGATTACTGTTATTGACACGACGTCAATAGTGTCGTCCGAGGGATTTCGATGGAGACGCGCGAAGAAGCACTAGAGCCCTGGGCGCAAGCGGGCCGGCAGCCGCGCATTGCGATTGTCGGTGCCGGCATGTCGGGCATCGCCGCCGTCGTGAAGCTGCGCAAGGCGGGTTACACCGACCTCGTCGTTTTTGAGAAGGGCGATCGCGTCGGTGGCACTTGGCGCGAGAATACCTATCCGGGGCTGTCCTGCGATGTTCCGTCGGCCTGGTATTCCTTTTCCTTCGCGCTCAACCCGGACTGGAACTACCGCTACTCCTACGGCCCCGAGATCCAAGCGTACATGGAGAAGACCGCCTCGGACTTCGGTGTGACCGACGTCGTGCGGTTCAACACCGGAGTTTCCGATCTCGTCTACGACGCGCCGTGCTGGCGGCTCACTACCACCCGGGGTGAGACGTTGGAATACGACATCGTGATTTCAGCCGCCGGCGTTCTTCACCGGCCGGCCTATCCCGACATCGAAGGGCTCGATACGTTTGCCGGCACACGGTTTCATTCCGCACGCTGGGACCATTCGGTGGATCTCAGCGGCAAGCGCGTTGGGGTGATCGGTACCGGTTCGACTGCGACGCAAATCATTGCCGAGATCACAAAGCGGGTCGGCCACATGTTTGTCTTCCAGCGTACGGCGCAGTGGATGACGCCGATGCTGCAGAAGAAATACTCGGAGCCGTACAAGCGCCTATTGCGTCGCGTTCCGATCCTGCGGCGCTTCGCCTACTACTGGCATTTCTTGTTGATCGGCTCGATCATCGCCAACGCGACCACCGGCAACAAATTCTTACAAGGCGTCATCAGCAAATCCTGCAAGCGCAATCTCGAGGAGAACGTCTCGGATCCTGAGCTGCGCGCGAAGCTTACACCCAACTACCAGGCCGCGTGCAAGCGGCTGGTGTTCTGCTCCGAGTTCTACCCGGCCATATCGCGCGACAACGCGCATCTGATTACCGAGGGCATAGAGCGAATAACGCCCGAAGGCATACAAACCGAAGACGGCGCGTTGCACGAGCTCGATGTATTGGTGTTTGCGACGGGCTTCGATCCTACTTCGTTCATCTTGCCCACGAAGGTCACCGGCGAAGATGGTGCCGATTTGGCGACGCTTTGGGATGGCGCGCCGCGTGCGCACCGTGGCGTGGCGATGCCCGGCTTCCCGAACTTCTGGATGATCGAAGGGCCGACGAGCCCGGTCGGTAATCTCTCGTTGATCACGATCAGTGAGAACCAAGTCGACTACGTGATCGCGATGATCGATCGCATGCGCGACGAAGGCTTGGCCGCGATTGCACCACGGATCGATGCCTACGTGCGCTACAACGACGCCATGCGTGTGGCCATCAAGAAAACCGTCTGGGTCACGGGCGGCTGCAACAGCTGGTACATCGACAAGAGCGGTCTGCCGAACCTGTACCCGTGGAAACCGATGCAGTACCTGCGCGAAATGCAGCAGCCCGTGTACGACGAATATCGACTGATACGCGATGTGGCCGAATCTGCCGGGCTACGGGCTGCCTAAGCGGCCGGTCAGGCCGAGGTTCGAAACAAGACCACGTCGCCGTCTTGCATGAGGTAGTCCTTTCCTTCAACGCGCATTGCGCCCTTCGCCTTCGCACCCGCCTCGCCGCCCAATTCGACGTAGGTCTCGAACGGGATGATCTCCGCCCGGATGAAGTGTTTTTCGAAGTCCGAATGGATGACGCCGGCGGCTACCGGAGCGCTGTCGCCGCGGTGGATTGTCCACG